>ERZ808042.33-NODE-33-length-140660-cov-9.566726_pt1 | contig 140660 bp, 126 predicted proteins | sample MGYA00380193_ERZ808042 | MGnify/ENA primary metagenome ERZ808042 (study PRJEB31490, sample SAMN06133401) | mouse gut metagenome | isolation source: M1_2 | host: mice | place: China: Chengdu | collected 2015-05 ...
CCGGGCACCAACCGAAAGCTGGACTTCGCCATGTCCAAGATCGACGCGGTGAACGACTTCCTCACCCAGGATGTGAACGAGGCCTTTTCCTACGACCAGTGCGTGGCGGAAATGGCTAAGATCCTTCAATAACCCCCGCTAAGGAGACAGATCAATGAAGAAATTCAAATTCTCTCTGGACTCCGTGCTGTCCTACAAGCAGCAGGTGCTAGAGTCCCTCCAGGGTGAGCACGCCGCCATCCTGGCCCAGGTTCGGGAGCAGGAGGGGGTGCTGGAGCGGGCCTGGCAGGACTACCGTGAGTGTGACGCGGAGTACCGTCAGCGCAAGGCCGAGGGCATCACCATCACCGACGCCATGGTGTACCAGAACGGCCTGCGGGTGCTGGAAAACGACATCCAGCGGGAGACCGACAAGCTGGAGGAGCTGCGCAGAAAAGAGGAGAAGAAGCGCCAGGAGGTGGTGGGCGCCAAGATCGACACCTCTTCCATCGAGAAGCTGAAGGAGAAGAAGCTGGACCTTTATAATAAGGAAGCGGCCAAGAGCGAAGAGGTTCTCATTGACGAGTTCGTCAGCTCCGCCCGGGCCCGGGCCAGCATTGGGGCATGAGACCCCGCAAAGCAGCCCAAAGGGGTCCCCGCCGAAGCCCAGCGAAGCGGGTTCGGTGGGGGGAGGAGGGGCAAGGGAGCGAATGGAGCTTTCGCCGCAGGCGGAAGCGGAGTTGAGCGGACTTTGCCCCGACGAGTCCGAACCGGCGAATGTTCCCGCCGTTTGGAAATATATATCTCACATTAAGGGAGGTGTAAGAGAAATGGAACAGACAAACATGGTCATGGCGATGTACCAGGCCATGGCCGCCCAGGGCGTGGTGCCCAAGATGGGCAAGAACGGCGACAAGTCCGGCGACTTCCAGAAGCTGCTGGACCAGAAGGCCCAGTCTCAGCCCGCCAAGAGCGACGCCCCCGCACAGGAGAAGCTCAAGGCCGACGGCGTGGCGGCCAACGGCGAGGAGGCCCCGGCCAAGGACGACCCGCTGGAGCAGGTCAAAAAGCTGGCGGAGCAGGGCTACGTCATTTCGCAGCCCGCCATCGCCGCGATGACCCTGGACGGACAGACCTATGAGCCCGGCGAGTACGTGATCGCCTGGAAGGGCTCCGACGTGCAGTTCATCCCCACCGCCGGACTGGACGGCCAGCAAAAGGAGGAGCTGGAGGGGCTCCTGACCGACTTCGTGGGCACCATCGACGTGTCCGACCCAGAGGCCGACGCCATGCTGGAGGCCACCGACCCCACCGCGGACCACAGCCCCGCCAAGCTGCTCGAGAAGGTCTCGGATGAGCGGACCGGCGAGGTGGTCAAGCAGGTGGTGGAAGAGGCCAAGCCCCAGGAGAAGGACGACGACATCCAGGTGGAGCTGGTGGACGTGGAGCAGGGCCCCCGGCAGGTATTCCACGACGTGAAGGCGGCCCCCATCAAGGTGGGCGAGGCCCCCGAGGTGGAGCAGCCCGACCCCATGCAGCAGCTCAACGCCCAGCTGACCCAGGCCCTGCAAAAGGGCGAGTCCCTGGTACGCATCCAGCTCACCCCGGAGAACCTGGGCCAGGTCACGGTGGAGATCAGCCAGAGCGCCCAGGGCATCCTCAAGGTGGCCCTCACCGCCAGCAGCGCCGACACCCGCAGCCTGCTGGAGCGCCACGCCGGTGATCTGCAGGGAATGCTCAGCAACAGCACCCAGCAGTCCGTGGAGGTCAGCGTCCAGCGCCAGCAGGAGAGCCAGCAGAACCAGAACCAGCAGCACAGCTACGACGGCCACAACGGCCACGCCCAGGACGGCCAGGAGCGCCGCCAGCGCCGGGAGCACACCAGCGACCAGGACTTCATGCAGCAGCTGCGGCTGGGCCTCATCCCCGACGACGGGGGAATTTGACGGAAAGGAGATCAATCAGAGCATGGCTAACGACTACTCAATGGCCGACATTTCCCTGCGCGCGTCCCTGGGCGCCACGGAAGTGGCCAAGAACAGCACCAGCCGGAAGGGCAACACCGACCTGGACATGACCGACTTCCTCAAGCTGATGATCGTGCAGCTTCAGAGCCAGACCCTGGACGACAGCATGGACACCAGCGAGATGATGAACCAGATGGTCCAGATGCAGATGGTCACCGCCATCACCAACATGACCGAGACCAACATCATGACCTACGCCAGCTCCCTGGTGAATAAGGAAGTCACCATCGGCATCGTCAACGGCGATAAGCTGGAGGAGCGCCTGGTTACCGTCATCGGCACCGGCATGTCCAACGGACAGCAGGTGATCTTCGGCAAGGACGAGAAGGGCAATGTGGAGACCTACGCGTTGAACCAGATCATGGCCGTGGGCAAGCTTCCCCCTCCGGAGGAGACTGAGAAGCCCGGCGACACCACCGGCAAGCCCACCGACCCCGTAAAGCCCAGCGAGGGGACCGACAAGCCCACCGACCCGACGCAGCCCGGCGATGTGGAGAAGCCCGGCGAGGGCGGCGACGCCACCCAGACCCCCGGCGACGCCACCGACAAGCCCGTGGACAACGGCGGCGCGGTGGAGGGCAACCCCGATCAGCCCGAGCAGAGCGCCGACGACACGGTGAACCCCGGCGAGCCGATGGGCTGAGCAAAGCAGAGGTGACATGAGATGATCCAGCGCGTATCAGGCGTACAGCGCAGGGAAGCGCCACAGGCCCAGGTACCACAGCGCTCACCGGCGGGAGGCGGCTTCGGCGCCATGCTCCAGCAGGAGCTGGCCAAAAGCGAATCGTCCGCCCAGAGCGTGGCGTTCTCCAAGCACGCCATCAGCCGTGCCCAGGAGCGCGGGATCGAGGTCACGCCGGACCTGATGGACCAGCTGGCGGGCAGCGTCATCCGGGCACAGGCAAAGGGAGCCACCAACATTCTGGCGATGGACGCGGATAAGGCCTTTATCATCAACGTGCCCAGCGCCAAGGTCATTACGGCCATTACCCAGGAAGAAATGAAGGAAAATATCTTCACCAATATTGACGGCGCCGTGTTCCTGTAATAGAATAGCTAGGTTAAAGGCAGGACCGATTTCGGATGCCTTCGGCCCGCGTCCGATTGACGGGGGCCGGGCGGCGCCAAAACCGAAAGGAGTAATTTTTAAACCATGACTGGTGCAATGTATGCGGCCATCGCCGGCCTGCGCACTCACATGCAGAACCTGAACGTGATCGGCAACAACGTGGCCAACGTGAACACCTACGGCTATAAATCCGCCCGTTCCGTATTCAAGACCTCCCTGTATACCAGCCTGAGCGGCGGCTCCGACGGCACCGCCGTGCTGGGCGGCGCCAACCCCTCCCAGATCGGCTACGGCGCCACCATGGGCAGCGTGGGCATCGACATGAGCACGGGCAACTACGCCGTCACCGGCATGGCCACCGACCTGATGCTGGACGGCGACGGCTTCTTCATCATGGGCGACAAGCCCACCGCCCAGCAGTTTGACGGCACCGGCGGGGACCAGGCCGTCCTCAACGGCATGAACCTGACCCGGGTGGGCAACTTCACCTTCGGCGCCGACGGCTATCTGGCCAAGGAGGACGACGGCATGTGCGTCTACGGCTTCCAGTGCACGGACTACGATGAAAAGACCGGCGAGCCCATTTTCAGCGACCAGCTGGTGCCCATCCGCTACCCCGGCGTCAAGCGGACCACCACGGACGGCGTGACCACGGTGGAGCTGGTGTGGCCCAGCACTGATACAAAAGAGACCGGCCTTCCCGACGGCTATCTGGGCGACGCGGGGGAAGAGGTGGAGGTCGACGGCGGCAACGCCACGAACACGGTGCTGCAAGCCTATCCCAAGGCCACCTTTAAGGGCATCACCATCGACAAGAACACCGGCGTCATCACCGGCACCTGCGACGACACCGGCGAGCTGGTGACCATCGGCATCATCGCCGTGGGCCAGGTGCGCAACCCCAACGGCGTCACCAACCTGGGCGACAACTACTACCAGGCGGGCGAGGGCTCCGGCGGCCTGACCGTGGCCCTGCTGGGCGGCGCGGCCCAGAGCCTCAACTTCAACGGCGTGGTTTCCGGGAACGCCAATTCGCCCGTCTATATGAACCAGTCCCTGCGAAACGACGCCAACACCCCGGGCGGCGGCGGCACCAACGACCCCGCCTCGGATATCTCGGACGTGTGCCGCCTGCGCACCGGCGGCAAGACCCGGGTGCTGCAAAACGGCCTGGAGATGTCCAAGACCGACCTGGCCCAGGAGATCTCCCAGATGATCCTCACCCAGCGCGGCTATCAGGCCAACACCCGCATCATCACCGTGACCGACTCCATGCTGGAGGAGCTGGTCAACATGAAGCGCTGATAGGCATTGAAACGGCCCGGGGAGAGCCGGCTCTCTCCCCGGGCTATCCCCCTGCGGTCCTGTGAATAGGAAAGAGGAGGCTTACACCATGATCGTTTTGACAAAACGGAACCATGAGAAGTTCCTGGTCAATCACCTTCAGATCGAGTATATTGAGACCATCCCCGAATCCAAGATCGTCATGATGAACCACGACTTTTACCTCGTTCGCGAGAGCACCGAGGAGATCATAGAGAAAATCGCCCGCTACAACGCCAAGGTGATGGACATCCAGCGGGAGATCACCGTCGTTGACAAGCGCTGAAGGGCGCAAAGAAGAAAAACGGGGCCGGGACAGGCCCTGCCGGGCGCCGGACGCCCGGGGTTGGAGGTAGAACGCTGCAATGAATATCACATATATCATCGGCCTGGTGGCCGCTCTGGTGGTTTTCTTCCTGGGCTGTATCATGGGCATCAACATCGGCCCCAACGCCCCGGAGGGCGCCGATCTCGTCACCATTCAGCTGGGCAACCTGTGGAACTTCTTCGACGCGGCCAGTATCTTCATCGTCATCGGCTGTACCTTCGCCATCGTGGTGGCCAGCTTTCCCCCCTCCACCCTGGGCTCCATCCCCAAGCACTTCGGGGTGATTCTGAACACGGGGAAGTTCAACCCCATGACCTACATAGACCAGCTGGTGGACCTGGCCCAGACCGCCCGTAAAAACGGCCTGCTGGCCCTGGAGGGCAAGGCCAACGAGCAGCCCGACCCCTTCTTTAAGCAGGCCATCATGCTCATCGTGGACGCCAACGACCCGGACAAGGTCCGGGCCATCCTGGAGAACGACATCGAGTGCATGTCCGCCCGGCACGAGGACGCGGCGGGGCTGTACGACAAGGCATCCGCCGTGGCCCCGGCCTTCGGCATGGTGGGCACGCTGGTGGGCCTGATCAACATGCTGCGGAGCATGGACGTGACCAGCGGCGGCGGAGATTTGGGCGGCAGCATGGCCACCGCCCTGGTGACCACCCTGTACGGCTGTATCCTGGCCCATATGATCTTCGGACCCATCGCCGGCAACCTGCGCATCCGGGACGGGGAAGAGGTGCTGTGCAAGCAGATCATCGTGGAGGGCATCATGTCCATCCAGTCCGGCGAGAACCCCAAGGCCCTGCGGGAAAAGCTGCTCACCTACATCCCCCAGGGGAAGCGGGACGAGGGCGGCCGGTCCGGCGGCGGAGAGTGAGGACGGCAAGCGAGCGTTTTGACACAGTATAAGGAGTTGAAAACGTCGTGAAAAAGAAAAAAAGCGGTGGCGGCGGCGCCAACTGGATGGACACCTATGGCGATATGGTGACGCTGCTGCTGTGCTTCTTCGTGCTTTTGTACTCCATGTCCACCATCAGCGAGGACAAGTGGAAGGCCATCGTCCAGTCCTTCAACCCCGGCGGCATCCCCGCCGACCTGGACGAGATCCACGGCGGCTCCGGCCCCAGCGCCGACGAGGATTTGGGCGGCGGCGTGTTCGACAACCCGGACGCCGCCCAGGAGGAGATCGACCAGATGATGAAGGATCTGTACGAGGCCATCGAGTCCATGGTGTCCGAGGAGGGCATGGCGAGCACCATCCAGGTGAACTTTGAGGGCGGCAAGGTGTATGTCAGCTTCAGCAACTCCGTGTTCTTCCTGGGGGACAGCTCGGTGCTCCAGCCCGCGGGGCAGGACATCCTGTCCAAGATCTGCGTCCTGCTGGACCAGGCGGAGGAGGCTATCGACGAGATCCGGGTCCAGGGCCACACCGCCCAGGGCAGCCCCAATGTGCGCAACGAGCCTCAGAACGACTACCGCCTGGCGGCCAACCGGGCCATCGAGGTGGTGCTGTACCTCCAAAACCACAGCACCATCCACCCCGCCCGGATGATCCCGGAGAGCTTCGGCCAGTGGCGGCCCATCGGCAACAACAAGGACGAGGCGGGCCGCGCCCCCAACCGCCGGGTGGAGATGATTATCTCCGGCGTGGATTTGAACGCGGAGGAGCTCAACGAGGCGATCAAGAACTATATTACCACGTCCGACGAGGCTGTGGACCCGAGCCAGGCCACGGCCCCATAGGTGCAAGTATCATGCAAACGCAGATAAGGTGAGGTGATTCGATGGCTGAGGTATTGTCGCAAAGCCAAATTGACGCGCTGCTCAACTCCATGCGCAGCGGCGGAGACGAGGCCAAGTCGGAGGAGAAGCAGCCGGAGAAAAAATACCGCAAGTACGACTTCACCACCCCCCGCAAGTTCACCAAGGACCGCATTAAGATGCTCAACGGCATCTTTGAGAACTATACCCGGGTCATCAGCTCCCGGCTCAACGCCCAGCTGCGCACCAACTGCGAGGTCACAGTGGAGAGCATTGAGGAACAGAAGTTCTATGAGTTCAACAATGCGCTCACAGAAGGGGACGTGCTGGCCATGGTGGACGTCACCATCCACCCGCGGGAGGACGGCGGACAGGATGTCCTGGCGGAGGACCCGGTGATGGTCTACCTGTCCACCTCCACCGCGCTGGGGATGATGGACCGGATGATGGGCAGCGACGAGGAGACTCAGCACGAGGTCCCCATGGGGTACGCGTATACAGACCTGGAGCTCCAGCTCTATGAGCACCTGATGAAGGATATCATTACACTGATGGGCAGCAGCTGGGAGAATTACCTCCCCATCTCCTTTGAGTACAACCGCACCCAGGTGAATCCCACCCTGGTGCAGCTGCTCAACCTGGACGAGACCGTGGTGCTGGTGGACATGCGCCTGAATTTCGCCGGAAACGAGGGGCGCATGAGCGTGGTGCTTCCAGGCAACATGCTCATGAGCGTGTTTGGCGAGGTGAACCGGGAGACCATGGGCCGGAAGGCCACCAGCGAGGACAACTCGGAGGAGATCTTCGACAAGCTGCGGGATTCCACCCTGGAGATTATCGCGGAGCTGGGGGACACCCAGCTCTCCCTCAGCGATATTTATCATCTCAGCGTGGGCGACGTGGTGGACCTGGGCCGCTCCAAGGACGCTCCGGTGTTCCTGGAGATCGGCGGCTACCAGTGGTTCACCGGGCGCATGGGCACCCACAAGAAAAACATGGCCATTAAGATAGACGAGGTTTGCTATTCGGCCGAGCAAAGGAGCGAGTAAGCGATGGAGAAGGAAATGTTCAGCCCAATGGCGATCGACGCCTTGGGCGAAATGATGAATATCAGCCTGGGCTCCTCGGCCACCGCCGTGTCAAACATGCTGGACCACCGGGTGGACATCACCACGCCCACGGTTTCAGTGGTGGACGTGAAGGATTTCTCCCTGGGCAACCTGGAGCCGGCCATCGGCGTGGAGATCAAGTACGTCGAGGGCCTGGAGGGCAGCAATATCATGCTGCTCAAGCGCAGCGACATCAAGGTCATCGTGGACATCCTCATGGGTATGGAGACCGCCGACGAGGACTTTGAGCTCAACGAGCTGACCATCAGCTGCGTGTGCGAGGTCATGAATCAAATGATGGGGTCCGCGGCCACCGCCATGTCCGACTTTTTGGGCTTCCGGGTGGATATCTCCACTCCCCAGTCCTTCGAGCTGGACAATTTGGACCGATTCAAACAGGACCACCTGCCCCAAGGGGCGGACCAGATCGTGGTGGTCCGTTTCTTCCTGCGCATCGAGAACGCGCTGGAGAGCGAGTTCATGAACGTGATGTCGGTTACCCTGGCCAAGGAGCTGCTCAAGAGCCTGGGGCTGGAGAGCGAGGTCACGGGCGGCGTTCCCGACGCCCAGCCCGCGCCCGCTCCCGCCCCCGCGGCCGCGCCCGAGTCCTCGGGGGGCGGCGACCACAAGATGAGCCAGGCGGAGATTGAGGCCATGCTGGCGGGGATGAACAGTGAGCCGGAGCCCGCGCCGGCGCCGGCCCCCGCGCCCGCGCCACAGTCCGCTCCGGCGGCCCAGGCGCCCCAGCAGCCCGCCCCGGCGGCTCAGATGGGCCAGCCCGGGCAGACGCCGCCACCCTACCCGCCCTATCCCATGCCCGGGATGGACGGCCAGATGCAGGGGGGCTACATGGGCTACCCGCCCATGTACTATCCGCCCTATCCCTACCCCTACCCCCCGCAGCAGCCTGAGGGCACGGTCCAGAAAGCGCCCCCCGAGCCCAAGGTCATCGCCACCAAGCCGGTGTGCATGGAGGAGATGGACCCCATGGAGCGCCTGGGCAGGGAACAGGCCCAGAACCTGGACCTGATTATGGAGGTGCCCCTCCAGGTAACGGTGGAGATCGGGCGGGCCCGGCGAAAGGTGCAGGACATTTTGGAGTTCGCCAAGGGCTCCCTGGTGGTGCTCGACAAGCTGGCGGGCGACCAGGTGGATCTGTTCGTCAACGGCAAGTGCATCGCCCGGGGCGAAGTGGTGGTCATCGAGGACAATTTCGGCGTGCGCATCACGGAGATTGTCCAGACCCCCGCCATCGAGATGCTGGCCAGCAACCGCAAGTAGGACCGCCCGTTTGGGCCGACCCCATAAAACCCGCCCCAGCGGTACGCAGGGGTACACAACATAATGGAAAAGGATGGATCAACCATGTCTAAGAAAATTCTGTTAGTGGACGACGCCGCATTCATGCGCAAGATGATCATGGACACCCTGAGCAAGAACGGTTACACCGAGCTGTTTGAGGCTGTGGACGGCGCCGACGCGGTGGAGAAGTTCAGCGAGATCAACCCCGACCTGGTCATCATGGACATCACCATGCCCAACATGGACGGCCTGGAGGCCCTGAAGGCCATCCGCGCCAAGGACGGCAGCGCCAACGTGGTCATGTGCTCCGCCATGGGCCAGGAGTCCATGGTCATGGACGCCGTGCGCTCCGGCGCCAAGGACTTCATCGTCAAGCCCTTCAAGCCCGACCGCGTCCTCAAGACGGTCACCTCCATCCTGGGCGCGCCCTGATGGCGGATTTCCTGGACCGGCCCGTTCCGGTCCTGGCGACCACCATGCTGGACAGCATCCTTTCCCTGGTCTGGCTGCTGGTGTGCGTGCTGGTCATCGCGGTGCTGGCCTACCTGTGCACCAGATACGTGGCGGGGCGGGGAGGCGGTTTTCCCGGCATGGGGGGCGGAAACGCCCGGTTTAAGGTGCTGGCCCGCCTGCCAATGGGGCGGGACCAGGCCCTGGCGCTGGTCCGGGCGGGGGAGCGGTACCTGCTGGTGGGAAGCGCGCCGTCGGGGGTGACCCTGGTGGCGGAGCTGACCCAGGAGGAGGCCCAGTCGATCTGCCAGCCGCCCCTGGACCAGGGGGAGCCCCCCAGCTTTGGAGAGGCCCTGCGCGACGTACTCAAGCAAAAGAAACCGAGGTGAGGACGGATGCCGACCGACAGCTTGATTAACATTAACGGCGACAGCGTCCAGACCCTGGAGATCCTCTTCCTCACCACGCTCATCGCCCTGCTGCCCTCCATGCTGGTGATGATGACCTCCTTCGCGCGGTACATCATCTCCCTGTCCTTCCTGCGCACCGCCATGGGCACCCAGCAGACCCCGCCCAACGTGGTGCTGGTGGGTATCGCCATCTTTCTCACCCTCATCACCATGAACCCGGTGATCTCCCGCATCGAGACCGAGGCCTGGGGGCCATACCGGGAGCAGGAGATCAGCCAGGAGGAATTTATCGACCGGGCGGTGGACCCGCTGAAGGAGTTCATGCTGGACAACACCCAGCGGAACACCCTGCGGATGTACTGCGAACTGGCCCACGTGGAGGTCCCGGAGGACGCCGCCGGGCTGGACGAGGTGGCCATGGACCTGTCGCTGCGGATCATCATTCCCGCCTTTATGACCCAGGAGCTGCAAAGGGCGTTTTACACCGGATTGCTGCTGTATATTCCCTTCCTGCTCATCGACATCGTGGTATCCTCCACCCTGATGAGCATGGGCATGATTATGCTGCCCCCGGCCATGATTTCCACCCCCTTTAAACTGCTGCTGTTCGTGTCCATCAACGGCTGGAACCTGCTGTTCTCCTCCCTGGTACAGGGAGTGAACTAACACCACCACACGAGGAAGGAGCGCGCTATGGATACCGCACAGGTGACGGACCTCCTCCGGGAGGCGGTGGACGTGGCCCTGAAGCTGGCAAGCCCCATGCTGCTGCTGAGTATGCTGGTGGGCGTGGTGGTGGCCATTTTCCAGGCCGTCACCCAGATCCACGAGCAGACCATCGGCTTTGTGCTCAAGCTCATCGTGGTGGTGGCGGTGCTGCTCATCGGCGGCGGCTGGATGATGGACACCCTCCAGGACTACACCCGGGAGATCTTTTCCCTCATCGCCAGTTGAGCGGGGGCGCGCCCATGTTTGATTGGCCGGAGCTGACCCTGTTTCTGTTCGTCTCCGCCCGGGTGGGCGGGTTCGTGCTGTTCAACCCCATCCTGGGGCGGACCAATATCCCCGCCGCTTTCCGCACGGGGATGGCCCTGGTGCTGTCCGTGTTTGTGACCTCGGTGACGGACCAGCAGCCCCCCACGCCCCACGGGACGGCGGAGTTCATGGTGCTGATGCTGCTGGAGATCGCCATCGGCTTTTTGCTGGGCATGGCGGTGAACTTCTTCTTTTACATCCCCCAGCTGGCCGGGTCCATGATCGACACCCAGATGGGCATGACCATGAACCAGATGTACGACGCCGGGTCCGCCGCCAACATGTCGGTGACGGGGCAGATCCTGAACGTGCTGATGCTGCTGCTCTTTTTTGCCGGAGGGGGGCACCTGACGCTGCTGCGGCTGTTTCTCACCTCGGAGCGGATCGTGCCCTTTGGGCAGGTGTCCATGGGGCTGCCCGCCTACAACCTGATGCTGGAGCTGTTTGTGGAGTGCACCGTGCTGGCGGTGAAGCTGTGCATGCCCATTCTGGCGGCGGAGCTCATCGCCCAGGTGGGCATGGGGGTGCTGATGAAGGTCATCCCCCAGATCAACGTATTCGCCATCAACATCGAGCTGAAGGTCATTGTGGGCCTGGCGCTGCTGCTGGTGCTCACGGTTCCCTTCAGTGAGTTCCTGCTTCAGACGGAGATGGCTATGCTGGACGCGCTCCACGATATCCTGGCCCTCACCGGGTGATTTCTTTTTGACATCTCTTGTCAGGAAATAACAAAATGTTTTCACCATCCCCCGTCCTCTACCCTTCTTGAGGACAGGGCTCGCGGGATCAAAAGGGGGGACAGACGTTGCCCGAGGGAAATAAAACAGAGAAAGCCACACCAAAAAAGCGGCGGGACGAGCGAAAAAAGGGTAACGTCTTTATGAGCCGGGACGCGGTGGCGGTGGCCAGCCTGCTGGGCACCTTCGCCACGCTGTGGCTGGTGGCAAACGCCTTTGCCGAGCAGCTGGGAGGATTTATGACCCTGTGCCTGGCGGCGGCGGGGGAGGGCCCCCAGGACGCGCTGAGCCTGTCCGGCGAGATGAGCGTACAGGGCGTCATGGTGATTCTCAAGACAGTGGGGCCGGTGGTGGCGGTGGCCATCCTGTGCGCCGTGGCGGCCACCTTCGCCCAGACCCGCTTCCTGGTGAGCACCGAGTCCATCAAGCCGAAATTCAGCCGGCTCAGCCCCCTCCAGGGCTTTAAGCGGCTGTTTTCCATGAAGAGCCTGGTGGAGACCGGGAAAAACCTCATCAAGATCGTCATTTTGATGGCTATCATCTTCCTGAGCATCCGGGACATGTTCCTGGAGAGCTCCAACTACCTCTATACCGACCTGACCGCCGCGGTGGCCCACCTGGTGGAGATGGCGGGGGGGATGGTGGTGCGCATCTGCATCGCCTTTGTGGCGGTGGCCGCCCTGGATTTCTTCTACCAGTGGTGGGACTACGAGAAGCAGATGATGATGACCAAGCAGGAGATCAAGGAAGAGTACAAGCAGATGGAGGGCGACCCCCAGGTGAAGGGGAAGATCAAGGAGATCCAGCGCCGGAGGGCCCAGCAGCGCATGATGCAGCAGGTGCCCGGGGCGGACGTGGTCATCCGTAACCCCACCCACTTCGCCGTGGCCCTGCGCTACAAGCCGGGCCGGGACGACGCCCCCATCGTACTGGCTAAGGGACAGGACGCCATCGCCCTGCGCATCGTCCAGATCGCGGAGGCCAATCAGGTGGCGGTGGTGGAGGATGTGCCCCTGGCCCGGGCGCTGTACGCCCAGGCGGAGCTGAACCAGTTCATCCCCCCGGAGCTGTACGACCCGGTGGCCAAGGTGCTGGTGTATATCTTCAAGCTGAACGACAAGCAGCAAATTGTAAAGTAGGCAGATACCAGGATAACCCACCAGGGAGGTGACGGTCCGCCATGCTCAAACGCATTACAGACAATGCCATAGCTCTGTTTGTGGTCGTGGTGGTCATGTTCCTGTTCATCCCCCTCCAGCCGTGGATTTTGGACATCCTGCTGATTATCAACATCGGGCTGTCCATCATGATTCTGATGATCACCATGAACATCTCGGAGGCGCTGGATTTCTCCATCTTCCCCTCCCTGCTGCTCATCACAACGCTGTTCCGGCTGGGCATGAACGTGTCCAGCACCCGAATGATCCTCACCACCGGCAACCCCGGCGTGGTAATCACCAACTTCGGCAATCTGATCACCCAGGGCAACATCGTGGTGGGCTTTGTGATCTTCTTCATCATCGTGCTGGTCCAGCTCATCGTCATCACCAAGGGCGCCGAGCGCGTGTCCGAGGTGGCCGCCCGGTTCACCCTGGACGCCATGCCCGGCAAGCAGATGGCCATCGACGCCGACCTGTCCTCCGGCCTCATCGACGAGCAGCAGGCCCGAACCCGCCGGGAGAAGATTCAAAAGGAAGCCGATTTCTACGGCGCTATGGACGGCGCCACCAAGATCGTCAAGGGCGACTCCACCATGTCCATCATCATCACCCTCATCAACCTGGTGGGCGGCATCGTCATCGGCATGGTCATCAACCACATGGACATCTCCCAGGCCATGAGTACCTACTGCATCCTCACCATCGGCGACGGCCTGGTGTCCCAGATTCCCTCCCTGATGATCTCCACCGCCACGGGCATGATCGTCACCCGCTCCGTGTCCGACGGCAGCCTGAACATGGATGTGCTGGGCCAGTTCAAGGCCCAGCCCCGGGCCATTATGACCACCGGCGTCATCCTGCTGTTTATGGGGGTCATCCCCGGTACGCCCACCATTCCTCTGATGGTCGGCGGCGTGGCCCTGCTGGGCGGCGGGTTCTTCCTGGTGCGCCAGATGGACGCCGTGCGCCGTGCGGAAGCCGAGGCGGCCCAGGCCCCCGAGGTGCCCGAGGAGCTGGCCGCTCCCAGCGAGAACGACTACTACAAGGACATCAACAACGTGTATACCCTGTTGTCGGTGGAGCCGGTGGAGATGGAGTTTGGCTACAGCCTCATCCCCCTGGTGGACGAGAGCCACGGCGGCAAGCTCATCAGCCGCATCGTCATCTTCCGGCGGCAGTACGCCCAGGATATGGGCTTCGTCATTCCCTCCATCCGCCTTCACGACTCCTCCGCGCTGGGCACCAACCAGTACGCCATCCGCATCAAGGGCGAGGTGGTGGCCCAGGGCGAGATCCTGGTGGACTACTACCTGGCCCTGGAACCGCCCAACCCTCTGGGGGAGATCGACGGCATCGAGACCATCGAGCCCGCCTACGGCATCCCCTCCCGGTGGATTCTGCCGGAAAACAAGGAGATGGCGGAGATCTACGGCTACAACGTCATCGACCCCCTGTCCGTCATGCTGACCCACCTGGCCGAGACCGTCAAAAAGCACGCCTACGAGCTGCTCAACCGGTCGGAGACCATCCGGCTGGTGGACAATCTCAAGCAGACCTCCCCCGAGCTGGTGGAGGAGGCCGTCCCGGCCATCATCCCCTACTCCAAGCTGGAAAAGCTGCTGCGCAACCTCCTTCAGGAGGGGGTGCCCATCAAGGACCTGGCCACCATTGTGGAGACCGCCGCCGACGCCTTCTCCCAGGGCCGAGACCTGGACATGGTCACCGAGCAGGTCCGGGGCGCACTGGCCCGCACCATCACCAGAAGGTTCTGCGAGGACGGCCAGCTGCGGGTCATTACCCTGGACGCGGAGGTGGAGAAGAAGATCATCTCCTCCCTCACCCGCAACGAGCAGGGGGTCTACCTGGCCATGGGCCCGGAGCTGATGCAGTCCATCATCTCCCAGCTGGCCGAGCACCTGAAAAAGTTCGGCGACCTGTCCCAGACCCCCGTCATCCTGGTCAGCCAGGTCATCCGCGGCTATTTCAGCAGGATGATCACCCAGTTCTACCCCCACGTCTATGTGCTCTCCTTCAATGAGATCACCAACACCGTGCAGATCCAGGCCCTGGGCAACATCACCGACCAGACCGCCGCTCAGGTCCAGCGAAGGGCGGTGGCCACATGAGCACGGGGCTGGCGAAGCGCAGCTACACCGAGGCCGAGATCGAGGCCATGGCCACCCCCGAGCTCCTGACCCTCTATAAGCAGACCGGGGATGAGGAGCTGAAGTGGCCCCTGGTGCTGCGCTACGAGGGGCTCATCAAGAGCGCGGCGCTGCAGATCCGGGGCGTATACAGCAGCTTTGCCCAGGTGGACGACATCGTCAGCGAGGGCATCCTCACCCTGCTCTCCTCCATCGACAAGTTCGACCTGGACAAGGGCATCAAATTCGAGACCTATGTGGCCAAGCGCATCCGGGGCATGGTCATCGACCTGGCCCGGAAGCAGGACTGGCTGCCCCGGAACATCCGGCAGCGGGCCAAGGAGATCGACGCCGCGGTGTCCTCCCTGGCCAACGAGCTGGGCCGGTTCCCCACCGACCAGGAGGTGGCCGGGCACCTGGGCATCCCCACCGACAAGTACCAGAAGGAGGCCGCCCGGGTGGCCCTGTCCAACACCCTGTCCCTGGACGCGCTGATGGATGCCCGGGACCTGGAGGGCTACCACTTCGAGGTGTCCAGCGAGGACCCCAACCTCCAGCCCGAATCCGTGCTGGAGGACCAGGAACTCCAGGAGACACTGGCCCAGGGGATCGCGGCCCTCCAGGAAAACGAGCAGATCGTCCTGTCCCTCTACTATGAAAGGAACCTTCATATGAAGGAGATCGCCCAGGTGATGGGGGTGAGCGAGCCGCGCATCTCCCAGATCCACTCCCGGGCCATTCAGAAGCTTCGGGAGCATATGGGCGCATACATGAACAGCGAGGCCCCAAAGAAATCATCCAAAAAGCGGAAGAAGGCATGATGAAAGATGTTTAAGGGCTTTTACAACCTGACCTCGGGCATGTATACCCAGCAGCAGAACCTGAACGTGGTGGGCAACAACCTGGTGAACGTGTCCACCGCCGGCTTCAAGCAGAGCCGGTACACCGCCACCACCTTCGACGACGTGATGTACAGCCGGGTGGGCAATGTGGAGAAGATCTACACCGAGATCGGGCGCCAGAGCTACATCCGGGCCAACGACGAGGTCTATGTGGACTACTCCCAGGGGATTCCCGAGCCCACCAACATCCCCCTGGACTTCGCCATCATGGGGGACGGCTTCTTCGCCATCCAGGGCCTGGAGGGCGATGAGGTCACCTACACCCGGGCGGGCAGCTTCTCCCTGGACGACGACGGCTACCTGTGTTTCCCCGGCATGGGCTATGTGCTCAACCCCCAGGGGGAGCGCATCCAGCTGCGCACCGACAAGCTGGATGTGGACAAACAGGGCAACATCTTCCAGAAGGACACCGGCGGCTATCTGGGCACCGTGGGCGTCTATGAGTTTGAGGACGTGGAGCAGCTGGAGCACAACGGCAACGGCTTTTTCACCGGAGAGGGAGCCCAGGCCGTGGAAAACCCCTATGTGCTGTGGAAATACCTGGAGCGGTCCAACTCCGACATGATCCAGCAGATGACCGAGATGATCACCTGCCAGCGGGCCCTCCAGAGCTGCGCCACGGTGACCAAGATGTATGACGAGGTTATGGGCCACTCCGCCAGCGACGTGGGCCGGATGGGATAAGGGGTGAACTGAGATGAACCAATCCTTCTATATCGGCGCGGTGGGCGCCTCCCAGCAGCTCAAGCGGCTGAACATTCACGGCGACAACATCGCCAACCTGAACACTATGGGCTTCAAGGCCAACCGCTCCGACTTTACCGCGCTGCTGTATCAGGACCACCGGGGAGCCACCGACGATCTGCCCATGGGCGTGGGCACCCGGCTGCTCATGACCTCCAAGAACAACGCCCAGGGCCCGGTGGAGGACTTTGGGCGCAATACGGACTACATGATCGAGGGAGACGGCTTCTTCGCCCTGGTGGACCTGGGCACCGGCCAGGTGACCTATACCCGCAACGGCGCCTTCGTCATGAACGGACGGGAGGTGCCCACGGGAGAGACGGATGAGAACGGCCAGCCCATCACCGAGCTGACCTACTTCCTGGGCGACGACGAGGGCCGGTTTGTGCTGAGCAACGTGGGCGGCCTGATCGAGGTGGATAAGGACAGCGTGAAGGAAAAGCTGCCCGTGGGTATTTTCGACTATATCAACTACGACGGCATGACCCAGGTCGACGACACCCGCTACCTGCCCGTGGACAAGAACGGCAACCTGATCTACGGTACCGGCAAGCTGCTCCAGGGCGTGGTGGAGGGCTCCAACGCCGACCTGGCCGAGGAGTACACCAAGGTCATCGAGTCTCAGCGTGCCTATGGCCTGGCTCTGAAGATGGTACAGACCTCCGACGAGATCGAGACCACCATCAACGGCCTCCGCACATAATGAGGAGGGAATGGAATGGCAATTAAGAATTACGACGAGCTGAACTCCCTGGAGCTGGACACGCTCCGGGAGGTGGGGAGCATCGGCACCGGCAACGCGGCCACCGCCCTGTCCCAGATGCTGGGGCGCGTGGTGCGCATTGAGCAGCCGGAGGTGCGCATCATGGGCTACAACGAGGCCATCGAGTGGATTGGCGGCCCGGAGGAGATCACCGCCGGGGTGCTGGTGAAGCTCAGCGGGCACCTCACCGGCATCATGCTGTCGGTGCAGCCCCTGGAATTCGTCAACGTGGTGCTGGAGAGCATGATGGGCAAGACGGTGACGGCCTACGACCAGCTCACCGAGATGGAGCACTCCGCCCTGGTGGAGGTGGGCAACATCATGATCTCCACCTTTATCAACGCCCTGAGCGGCCTGGCCGGCATGGACGTGAGCCTGACGGTGCCCGCCTTTACCGTAGACATGCAGGGGGCCATTTTGGCTGTCCCCATGGCGGAGTACGGCGGGCAGTCCGACTACATCATGACCATCGGAGGCAATTTTGTGAGCGAGAACAAGCAGGTTCCCTGCCGCCTGCTCATGTCGCCCGACCTCCGGTCGCTGAATGCTCTATTACGGAAGCTGGGCGTAAGCGATGGCTGACAAGCTGACAATCGGTATCGCGGATATGAAGATGGCCAAAGGGGAGGGCATGTTGGTCACCTACGCGCTGGGCTCCTGTATCGGCATCTGCCTGCACGACCCGGCGCTCAAGCTGGGGGCGCTGGTGCATATCATGCTCCCGCTGAATATGGAGGCGGGGCGGGCGCACCCGATGAAGTACGGCGATACCGGGATCAGAGAGACCTTGAAGCAGATGGAGGCCAAGGGGGCCAGCCGTTCCAGGATCACCGCCAAAATCGCCGGCGGGGCCATGATGTTCAAGGACGGGAGCGGCTCGCTGGGCAACATCGGCCAGCGGAACATTGACAGCGTCAAGCTCAACCTGAAGAAAGAGGGCATCCGCCTGCTCAAGGAGGATGTGGGCGGGACGGTGGCCCGCACCCTGCTTTTTGACGTGAACAGCGGCCTGGCCTGCATCCGCAGCTATGGACGAAAAGAACTTATTATTTGACACCGCGCAAGATGAAAGGGAGTGTTGGCAATGATGGAAGACAACAAACAGGGGATCCTGCTGGAGTCCGGCACCAATGAGATCGAGATCATGAAATTTACCATCGGAGGCAATCTGTATGGCATCAATGTGGCCAAGGTGCGGGAGATCATGATCTCCGCCCCGGTGAAGCCCATGCCCATGGCCCACCCGGCGGTGGAGGGCATCTTCAAGCCCAGGGACACGGTGCTCACGGTGGTGGACCTGCCCCAGTACCTGGGGGTGGACAGCCCCAAGGACCCCAAGGACATCTTCATCATCACCAACTTCAACAAGATGTTCATCGCCTTCCGGGTGCACACCGTGGACCGCATCAGCCGCATCTCCTGGACCGACATCCAGAAGCCGGACAAGACCGTGTCCGGGGGCGCCGAGGGGGTGGCCACAGGCATCGCCCAGTGCGACGGCGAGCTGGTCACCATCCTGGACTTTGAGCGCATCGTGGCGGAGATCGCCCCGGAGACCTCTATCCAGATGTCCGAGGTGGAGCAGCTGGGCCCCCGCGACCGCAACGAGAGGCCTATCTGGGTGGCGGAGGACTCCATCCTGCTGAGCAAAATGATCGAGGACTCCCTGCGTAAGGCCAATTACGTCAACCTGCACATGTACCCCAACGGCCTGGAGCTGTGGGAGGCCCTGACCGCCCTGCCCCAGGAGGGCGATCTGACCCGGGATGTGGCTCTGATCATCACCGATATCGAGATGCCGCAGATGGACGGCCACCGGCTGACCAAGCTGGTGAAGGAGAACACCCGGTTCAAGCAGATCCCCCTCATCATCTTCTCCTCCCTCATCAGCGAGGAGATGCGCCGCAAGGGCCGGGACCTGGGCGCCGACGAGCAGCTCACCAAGCCGGAGATCGGCCACCTGGTGGATGTGATGGACCATCTCCTCGCGCAGAGCGAGCGGCAGGGCAATCGATAAGGACAGACCAGTAATAGGAGGCAATTTCATATGAGCGGCAAATACATCGTGCGGCAGCCCATCCGGGACGCCGCGGGCAACACCCTCGGACATGAGATCTTATACCATGGAGCCAACCAGGCTTTCAGCAGCGACAGCTCCACATCCAGCGCAGAATTTGCCGCCGCCAACACTATTTACAACTTCCTTACCGACAACAGCCCCAAGGTGCTGAAGGGAACGCTGAACTTCATGACCTTCACCACCATGCTGCTGATGAAAAAAACCCCCCGGCTGTTTGACAAGGGGGACCTGGTCATTCAGATCGACGACGCGGTGATCATCCACCCCCTGTCCATGCACCTGGTGCAGCAGTACGCCAAGGAGGGCTACCGCATCGCGGTGAACGACTTCCAGTTCACCCCCCGCTACCTCTCCCTGCTGGACGACATCCATTTCATCAAGATCAACGCCCAGACCGCCACGGAGGTCGCCATCCGCAACACCGTGGAGATCGCCCACAGCATGAACATCAAGTGCATCGTCACCCACATCGACGAGGAGAAGCAGTACCAGCGGGCGGTGGCCCTGGGGGCGGACGGGCTGGAGGGGCCCTATGTGGCGGCCAAGCTCACCACCCGGGCCCACAGCAGCGCCTACATCCAGAGCAACTTCTTCCAGCTGATGGTGGCCGTCACCAAGGATGAGCCCAATGTGGAGGAGATCGAGCAGCTCATCGCCGCCGACGCCAGCCTGACCTACGGCCTGCTGAAAATGGTCAATTCCGCCTATTTCGCCCTGCGCTACCGGGCCACCACCATCACCCAGGCCATCATGACCCTGGGCCTGGGGCAGCTCAAGCAGTGGATCTACCTGCTCAGCGCCAGCAACGCGGAAAACGAGGTGGACGCGGGCTCAGAGGAATTCCTGAAGCGCTCCTTCCTGCGGGCCAACTTTTGCAGCGAGCTGATGAACCACGCCAAAAACATGCCCATCTCCAAGTCGGAGGCCTATCTCATGGGCATGTTCTCCACCCTGAACTACCTCATTGACGCCCCCCTGGAGGATATCCTGTCTGAGGTCCCCGTGGCCGACGAGATCAAGGCCGCCCTGCTGCGCCACGAGGGGCGCTGCGGGATGCTGTACGACCTGGTGCTCAGCTACGAGGCCGCCGACTGGGAGAAGATCACCGCCCTGGCGGAGGAGCTGGGCATCCCGGACAACATGATGACCAGCGTGTACTTCATCTGTATGGAGAACGTAAACACCCTGTGGGAGCAGCTCACCAACCCCTACCCCCAGCAGCAGGGCTTGGCGGGCGGCCCGGAGGCGGGCTCCCAGAGCTGAGCCGGACCTTCGCGATATGAAAAAACTCTGGCGGATGATTCCATCCGCCAGAGTTTTTTGCTCGGTCAAGCCCGGCCGTGGTGTGGGGTCTCCATGACCGCCTTGCACGCCTGAAGCAGCTGAGCGGTGATGTCGCTGCTGAATTTCCCCTCGTAGACGGTCAGCCGGGGCACCCGGTCGCCCGGCTCCAGCACCACGTATTTGGGGGGCAGGTGGTTGAGAGTGTACGCCTTCACGTCCTCCATGCACCGCTTACAGGTGCAAAGACCAAACATCTCCACGTATTTGGGGGCCTTTTCCTCCACCAGCACCTGCATCACGTTGATGTAGCCGGGGTTTTCCGGTTCCAGGAACTGGCGCTCCTCCTGGACGGCCTGGACGGGCCGGGGCGCGGGTTCCGGCTCGGGCTGGGGGGCAGGCTGGACCGGCTCGGGTTCCGGCTCCGGCTCGGGCTGGGGGGCGGGGGCGGCCTGGACCGGCGCGGGTTCCGGCTCCGGCTCCGGCTGAGGGGCGGGGGCGGCCTGGACGGGGGCGGCGGGGGCCTGAGGGCCCAGCTCGCCCTCCAGGGCGTCCTCCAGGGCGCTTTTGATCTGGACCGATACCGCGGCGTCCGGCGCCATGGAGGTGACGATGGGGGGCACCGGGGCGGCGGGCGCGTCAGGGGCGGCCCCCTCCTCCGCCTGGGCGGGGTCGGGCTTCTTGCTCAGCAGGTTCATCACCCGCGCGGTCTTGCTGGTCTTGTCCTTAGATGCCATGATCGCTGTACTCCTTCACTCAGTTGAAAAATTTAGAGATATATTTCTGCTTGAATGTGGGCTTCGGGCGGGGGAAGCGAGTCCCGGCCACCGCGTCCACGATCTCCTGGAAATCCTGGGCGGGACGGGAGTCGGGCTGGTAGGTGAGCACGCTCTGCCCGTGGGCCGGGGCCATGGCCACGCCCACGCCCCGGTGGATCTTGGCCTGGAACACCTGGCTGTCCAGCTGGCCGGCCACCTCCTGGGCCAGCTCCAGGATATCCTTGGACAGGGTGAGCCGCCCGTTGAACTTGTTGATGAGGATGCCCAGCACCTTCAGATCGGGGTTGAAGGCGTCCCGCACCGTCTCAATGGTCTCCTGGAGCTGGGTGACGCCCACCAGGCTGAGCACCTCCGCCTCCATGGGGACGATGAGCCCGGTGGAGGCCACATAGGCGTTGACGGTGAGCAGGTTCAGGGCGGGCGGCGTGTCGATGATGATGAAGTCGTACCGGTCCCGCACCCCAGTGAGCAGGTCGCTGAGCATGAACTCCCGGCGGGGGGCGGTGAACTCCACGTCGGCGGCGGATAGCATGATGTCCGAGGGCAGGATGTCGCCGTACTCGGTGGATGCGATGGCCGCCTCAATGGGACATTCGCCTTGGATCACGTCGTAGACGGTCTTGTTATCCCCGATGTCCAGCCCTAGGGTGAAGCCCAGGTTGCCCTGAGGGTCCAGATCAATGCCCAAAACCTTTGCCCCGCGCTGATGAAGTCCGCACACCAGGGCGGAGGCGGTGGTGGTCTTGCCCACGCCGCCCTTTTGGTTGGTGACGGTGATGATTTGAGTCAAGGTATATTCCCTCCCTTTCACAAAAACTTGGGGAAAAGTCTTAAGTTTAATATACTACAGGTCGATAAAAAAGAACAGAGGTACAGCGAAAAAACTCTAAAAAATTTTTGAGAATTTTCTCCTGTAAATGTGCTTGGGACGGGGCATTCCGCCCATAGGCTGGAAGGAAAGGAGCGGTCCAATATGGCGTCAATCACCAGCTTGAGCAACAGCAACTACAATGCCAGCAGCATCTACGGCAACCGGAACGTGCTGAGCGGCCTGGCCAGCGGCATGGATACCGAGACCATGATCGAAAACGCGGTGTCCGGCATCAAGCTCAAGATCCAAAACCTGATCAAAAAGCGCACCAAGGTGGAGTGGCAGCAGGAGGCTTACCGCAGCATCATCGACAAGGCGGTGAATCTAAATACCAAATACACCTCTTTCTCCTCCAAGACCAACCTGCTCAGCAGCAGCTTCTTCGACAACGCGGTGAACACCTCCACCGTGGGCACCTATAAGGACAAGATCACCGCCAGCGGCAAGACCTCCAGCGACATCAGGATCAACGCCGTGAAGCAGATGGCCAAGGCCGCCGCCTATACCGTGTCCGGCCTGGGCGGCGCGGGCGGCGAGATTCCGTCCATCACTGGCGAGGATTTCAGCATTGGGGACCAGATGACGGTGAGCACCGTGTCCGGCTCGCTGAACTTCCAGTACGGCGGCACCAACGGCTCCAATTTCACCATCAGCTTCGACGAGCTGGAGGATATCAGCAAGTACGAGGGCAAGGACAACGCCGAGAAGCTGGCCAACGCCATCAACGACAAGCTCAGCGAGGTCACCTATACCTATACCAAAAACGGCTTCAAGGAGACCACCACCGCCGACAAGGCCATCAAGGTGGAGGCCAAGGACGGCCAGATCACCTTCTCCGACGGGCTGGGCAGCGGGAACAAGGTCACCATCTCCGGCGCGTCGGGCAATATCCGCAGCGCCTTCAGCCTGTACACCGGCGACGACAAGGTGCTCAAGGTGGGCGACACCGCCCTGACCAAGAAAATGCCCGCCACCGGCTACCTGGCCGACAAAACCCTGGGCATCACCTTCAACGGGAGCACCAAGACCATCGATATGGGCAAGGTCATCGAAAAGGCCGGCATCAGCCCCGTGGAAACCGTGGACAGCCAAAATAAAAAGTTCCAGGACGCGCTGCAAGAGGAGCTTGACGACGCCTTCGGGGCGGGCAGGGTCAAGGTGTCCCACGAGGACGGCAAGCTGGCCTTCACCGCCTCCAGCAAGGGCGACACCCTGAGCCTGGGCGGCTCCGCCGTGGAGGCCCTGGGCTTCGAGTCCGGCGACTCCAACTTTGTGAACACCGGCAAGAAGCTGTCCAGCCTGCTGGGAGAGGACAGTGACTTCTTCTCCAACGAAAACCGGATGCGGGGCGAGTTCTCCACCTACGACGCCAAGCCCATCGAAAAGACCAACAGCAACGGCACCAAGTACTATGTGGATGAAAAGGGCAACCGGGTGGATCAGGACGGCTACCGGGTCACCGACACGGGCAAGGCCATCTACGATTTCCAGGTGAACGACGCCCACATCCAGGTCACCAAGGACAGCACCCTGGAGTCGGTGCTGAACTCCGTCAACTCCAGCCCCGACGCGGGGGTGAAGGTGAGCTATTCCAAGCTGACCAACGAGTTCAAGTTCACCGCCACCGAGAGCGGAGCCAACAGCAAGCTCGAGTTTGGCGGGCTGGCCAAGGCTATGTTTGCCGCGCATGGCCGCAGCGCTGAGGACAGCTTCGCCGACACTTATGGCATTCCGCTGACGGAGAACCTTGGGTTCCAGATCGAAGGAGTCGGCACTTATGAATACAATTTTAATGAGAATAGCACGGTGCAGGACGTCGTTGACCAGCTGAACGAAGCCCTTCAATTGAACCACCACATGACCGCTTCCTTTGATGAGCTCTCGGGCCAGATCATGATCACCGACGACAAGACCGGCAGGACGGTGGATTTCAAAATGCAGGACGCGGATGGCAGGGACTACGAGCTGCCTGACTTCGGCTCCTCCTATACCTCCGGCCAGGACTCCATCATGGACGTGACCATCAACGGCAAGCGGTTCGAGGACCTGACCCGCTCCAGCAACAGCTTCGACATCGACGGCCTCACCATCAACGTGAAGGGCGAGTTCAATAAGGACGGCACGGTGGAGGACGACGGCACCGTGAAGGACGCCGATGGCAACGCGGTGGACCCCGTCACCTTTGAGACCACCACCGACACGGACACCATCGTGGAGGCCATCAAGAGCTTTGTGGACGACTACAACGAGATGGTCACCGAGATCAAAAACGCCTACTCCACCCAGCCCGCCGAGAAGAACAAGAAGCGTTATGAGCCCCTCACCGCCGAGCAGGAGGAGGACATGACGGAGAGCGAGATCAAGGCCTATAACGAAAAGGCCAAGCAGGGCATTCTGTTTGCCGACTCCACCCTGTCCAGCATGTATAGCAAGCTGCTCAGCGCCATCACCCCGGGCGGCAGCGACGGCCAGACCCTCCGGGAGATCGGCATCGGCACCTCCTATAACAGCGGCCTGACCACCATCAGCCTGGACGAGGACAAGCTGCGCAACACCCTGGAGAGCGACCCGGACAAGGTGAGGACCGCCTTTGTCAAGAGCAAGGAGGGCGGCGCCTCCAGCGACGGCCTGATGCAGACCATGCAGAATACCCTCAACGCCTACGTCAAGACCACCGGCGAGCCCAAGGGCGTGCTGATTACCCGGGCGGGTTCCGTGAAGGCCCCCACCTCGCTGAACAGCAACAGCCTGAAGAGCCAGATTGACAACATCGACAACCAGATCACCCGCTGGGAGAACAAGATGTCCGACCAGATTGACCGCTACACCACCCAGTTTACCCGCCTGGAGCAGCTGATCGCGGAGATGAACTCCCAGGCCTCGGCCATGTCCGGGCTGATGGGCGGCAGCGGCGGCTACTAAAATCACCGCAGGACGAGAAGGAGTGGACAATGGATTTCAAAGGCTACCAGGGCTACCAGGGTTATAAGGAGCAAGGCATCAACGAAATGACCCCGGGGGAGCTGCTTCTGCTTTTGTATGACGAGCTGGTGAAGCGCATGGTCCGGGCGGGGCTGGCCCTGGACAAGAAGGATTACGCCTTGTTCGACGCCAGCGTGGACCGCTGCCTGGACATCATCCGCTACCTGGACGATACCCTGGATCTGCAGTACCCCATCAGCCGGAATTTGAACCGCCTATACGACTACTTCAGCTTTGAGCTGAACCGGGTCAAGGCGGGGCGGAACAAGACCGAGCTGGAGCGGGTGAAGGGTATGGTGGGCGAGCTGCGGGACACCTTCCGGGAGGCCAACAAAAACGCCCTGCAGGAGCTGGCCGCCCAGCAGCAGGCTGCGGGCGCGGGGCCTGAGGGCTGAGCATGGAGGAAAAGACCGTGATGGACGCGCTGGTGCAGATGAAGCGCACTGGGAACCTGCTCAACGAGCTGTGGGACCTGACGCAGCAGCTGGGAGAGTCCATCGACCGCAACGACCAGGTGAGCACCCAGATGCTCATCGCCATGCGGGAGGAGCCCCTGGGCAAGCTCCAGGCCGCCGACCAGGCCCTGAGGGAGCAGCTGGAGGCCCTGCCCCGGCGGGAGGACAGGCTGATACTGGCCGCCATGCTCAACGGGGGGGCTCCGGCGGACCCGGCGCAGCGCGCCCAGGCTATGCTGTGCGAGCAGGTGGCCGCCAACAACCGCCGCCTCAAGCAGGTGATGGAGCTGGACAGGGCGCTGAACCAGAGACTGGGCCGGGAAAAGTCAGCCTACCAATAAGCGGGAAAAAAACAAAATATCGGCCCGGTGATTCACCGGGCCGATATTGCACGAACAAATAAAATATGCTATGATGTAGGGGAGACGGTGAGCGACCACAGAGGCGCGCCGTTGTCCCGGGCGGAGGACAGCTCATCCAGAATGAGCTGGGGGTCCCAGACCTCCAGGCTGCGCTCCAGGCTGTTGGGGTCGGCCACCAGGATGCCTCCGGTGAGGGTGGTCCCCCGCAGGAGGATGAAGTGGCCGCCGTCGGTGAAGTGCCCCCGGCCCATGAGGGCCACCACCATCCCGCCGGAGCTGAGGATGTGGCGCAGCTCCTCCGGCGTGCGCTGGGTGATGGTCTCCGCCTTCAGGCCGAAGCCCTGGGCGGTGCCCATGACAATGGAGTGGTACGAGCCGCTCCGGCGGGCCCAGTAGCCGTGCTCCGCCGCCCAGGCGGCCATTTTGGCCGGGTCGGTGTCCGTGTCCGTCATGCTGGCCACCGCCATGGCCATGGCGGTGGGGCCGCAGCCATAGGGCCCGATGGGGTCGGTTCCGTAGAGCTGGTTCGCCCACTGCTCGTCGGCCTGGCAGAAGTAGACCACGTCCCGCAGGCCTCCGGTGAGCAGCTGCTTTCCGTCCGCCTCCATCACCTGGGTGACGGGGGGGTCGGTGGCGGGGGGCTGGGAGCCCTGGAGAGGGGGAGTCTCATCCAGCTCCAGGACGATTTCCGGCGGGCCTCGGAGGAAATCCTCCCAGGCTTCGGCGGCCCGGCGGCCCAGGGCGGTCAGCTGCCGGCCTGTCCAGGCCAGGGCGTCCATAGCCCTGTTGGCCACCCCAACGCAGAACCGCCCGGCGGCGTCCAGCGCGGCTCTTCCCGCGTCCGCCGCCACTCCGGCGGCGTAACGGACCGGGGCCACGATGCGCTCGTAGGTGTCCGGGGCAAAATGGCGGCAGGCGGCCAGCTCCACGCCGCCGATACAAAGGGCCGCCAGCAGCACGGTCAATATAATGTTTCGAGCCAGATGGCCGGAGCCTTTCCTTGGCTTCACCCGCGCACCTCCCCCCTGGGATTTGACTTCTATTATAACAGAAAAAACGTCTTTTTCAATGGAAAGAAATTTGACCCCAACCATTCCGCCATAGAGCCAGGAGATGTCTATGCCCACCATACATCTGGACCATGTTTCAAAATTCTATAAGCCCAAGCGCAGGCGTAAGGGTCCCGTCCACCAGGTGATGGGTGTGGAGGACGTGGAGCTGACCATCCATCAGGGAGAGTTTGTCTTTCTGGTGGGGGGGAGCGGAGCGGGAAAGAGCACGCTCCTGCGCCTCATCACCGGCGAGGCCAGGCCCAGCCAGGGCAAGGTGTACGTGGGGGAGCGGGATCTGAGCCGAGCGCTGCTGCTCAGCCGGAACCGGGCCTCGGTGATGTTCGGCAAGATCTGGCAGGACCCCACCCTCATCCGGAAAAAGACCATCGGGGAGAATCTGGCGCTGGCCACCCAGATCGCCAACGGCAGGGAGAGCCAGCGGGTGACGGAGATCCGCGTCAAAAAGGTGCTGGGCCTGGTGGGGATGAAGGGCGTGGAGAAGAAGTACCCCGTGGAGCTGTCCATCGGGGAGTGCCGCCGGGTGGAGCTGGCCCGGGCCCTGATCGGAAGCCCCCCCATCCTCATTCTGGACGAGATCACCGCCAATCTGGACGACGACTGCATCTGGGACACCCTGCACCTGCTCAACGACGTGAACCGGCGGGGCACCACCGTCATCATGGCCACCCACGACAGCCAGTATGTGAATATCCTCCGCCGCCGGGTCATCACCATGGCGGGGGGAAAGGTCACACAGGACGAGGAAAAGGGAAAATACGGCGATGTGCTGGAGAGGGACAGGGTTCCCCTGCTTCTCACCAAACTCAGAACCGATTTCATATAAAAATCCACAGTCAAGAATTAGGAGGAAGAGTCCATGATCAAAAACATGAAGATCAAAAAAAGCCTGATCCTGGGGTTCGGGGTCACCATCGCCGTCTCCGTGATCATCATCATCGCGTCGCTCATCCTGATGAATGTGCAGAAAAGCCAGTACAACAACATTTTGGATCGCTACGTGGGCGCCAACAATATGGTCGCCGAGAGCCGCATCGACTATAACATCGCCGCCCGCAACCTGCGGGACGCCGTGCTGTCCGGCGATCTCAGCAGCCTGGACACCACCACCACCAAGATGACCGAGCTGGAGCAGGATCTCCAGCAGCTGGCCAGCATATACCCCCTGGAGGACAAGACCGCGCTGGATAAGTTCACCACGCTGGCCAGGAGCTGGATGGAGGAGGCAAAGACCATCGCCTCCACCACCCGCACCGACCGGGAGAAGGCCGTGGAGCTGATCGTGTCCGACTGCACCCCGGTGCTGAACCAGATGGCTGAGGCCGGCACTCAGCTGGCCCAGGAGATCTCGGCCGCCCAAGAGAGTATCATCAAGCAGCAGGACCTGGTGTCCAACATCGCCCTGGGCGTCATCATGGCCGTGATGGTGGTTGCCACCATTATCGTGCTGCGTATCGCCCTGACCATCATCAAGAGCATCGTGGTGCCCGCCGAGCAGGTCCACAATGCCCTGGAGGGCTTCAGCGAGGGCAAGCTGGACATCCCCGTGGACTACCACAGCACCAGCGAGCTAGGCGAGATGTGCGACGCCTTGCGCACCAGCCAGAACGTGCTGGGCGAGGTCATCAGCGATACCTGCCGCCTGTTGGAGGAGATGGGCAACGGCAACTTCGACGTGCGCTCCAAGGACGCCAACATGTACGTGGGCGCTCTGAGCAGCATCCTCACCTCCGTGCGGGCCATCAACGGCGGCCTGAGCGACGCTCTGTCCCAGATCAACCAGAGCGCCGAGCAGGTGTCCGCCGGCGCCGAGCAGGTGTCCACCGGCGCCCAGTCCCTGGCCCAGGGTGCCACCGAGCAGGCCAGCGCCGTGGAAGAGCTGTCCGCCACCATCGCTGAGATCGCCAACAACTCCCGCAAGAATGCCGAGAACAGTGAAAAGGCCGCGGCCCACTCCACCGACGCCGGTCAGAGCCTGAGCGAGAGCTCCGAGTACATGCAGCAGATGGTGTCCGCCATGGAGAAGATCTCCGACTCCTCCGCCGAGATCGGCAAGATCATCGCTACCATCGAGAACATCGCCTTCCAAACCAACATCCTGGCCCTGAACGCCGCCGTGGAGGCCGCCCGCGCCGGAAGCGCCGGCAAGGGCTTCGCCGTGGTGGCCGACGAGGTGCGCAACCTGTCCGCCAAGTCCGACGAGGCCGCCAAGGCCACCAAGGAGCTCATTGACCGGTCCATCGTGTCCGTCAAGGAGGGCAATGAGATCGTCCAGAAGGTCTCCGCCGCCCTCCAGGCGACCAACGAGCGCGCCGGCCTGGTGGTGGCCTCCGTCCAGGAGATCACCAAGGCCGCCGAGGAGGAGTCCGAGGCCATCGCCCAGGTGACCGAGGGCATCGACCAGATCTCCAGCGTGGTGCAGACCAACTCCGCCACCAGCGAGGAGTCCGCCGCCGCCAGCGAGGAGCTGTCCAGCCAGGCCGCCCTGATGAAGGAGCTGCTGGCCCGTTTCAAGCTGCGCCAGGACGGTTTCGCCCCCAAGGCCCAGCCCGCCTACAGCGCCGCCGCTTCCTCCTATGAGGACAGCGGCTATGAGGCCCCGTCCGGCGGCTCCGCCTCCAGCGTGTTCAGCAAGTACTAAGAGTTCAACAGGCTGCCAGGGGGCGGCAGTCATGCCGTCCCCTGGCCCTTTTTGTGACCAAGTAAGAGAGGAGCGGACCTATGGCAGATATGAAGGCCCAGGATCAGGACCTCATTTTCGCCCTGGATATCGGCACGCGCAGCGTGGTGGGGGTGGTGGGCCGCCCGGTGGGCGACCGGCTGAAGGTGCTGGATGTGGAGATGGCCGAGCACGGCAAGCGGGCCATGATGGACGGCCAGATCGACGATATCCGCCAGGTGGGCGGCCTGGCTAAGACCGTCACCGACCGGCTGGCGGGCCGTCTGGGCGTGCGCCTGGAGCGGGTGTGCGTGGCCGCGGCCGGGCGGGCCCTGCGCACCCAGAAGGGCTCCTTTACCCTGGAGCTGCCCGAGGAGCAGTCCATCGATGCCGAGCAGATCAGCCGCCTGGAGGCCGGGGCCGTTTCCGCCGCTGAAGAGGCCCTCCAGTCCGACGGCAGCGACCGCCGCCAGATGTTCCTGGTGGGCTACACTGTGGCCCAGTACCGGCTGGACAACTATCCCATGGCCAACCTCCAGTACCACACCGGGCGCAAGGTGGAGGCGGACGTGGTGGCCACCTTCCTCCCCGGCGAGGTGGTGGAGAGCCTGTACGCCGCCATGCGCACCGCGGGCCTCCAGGTGGCCAGCATGACGCTGGAGCCCATCGCCGCCATGAACGCCGCCATCCCCGCCGAGCTGCGGCTGCTGAACCTGGCTATGGTGGATATCGGCGCGGGCACCACCGACATCGCTTTGTGCCGGGACGGCAGCGTGGTGGGCTACACCATGGCCACCGTGGCCGGGGACGAGGTCACGGAGGCCATCATGCGCTCCTTCCTGGTGGACTTCAGGACCGCGGAGGAGATCAAGCGCTCCATTGGAGACAGTGAGGACCTGATCCGCTGCCGGAATATTTTGGGCCAGGAGGAGCGTATCGCCGCCGCCGAGGTGGTCCAGGTGATCCAGGACCCCATGGATAAGCTGGCCGACGCCATCGCCAAGCAGATTTTGGGGGTCAACGGAAACGCCCCTTCCGCCGTGTTCCTGGCGGGAGGCGGCAGCAAGCTAGCGGGGCTGCGGGAAAAGGTGGCCCTCCAGCTGGAGATGGACGAGAAGCGGGTGGCCATCGCGGGCAACAATTTCGCACTCAGCGTGTTTTCCGACAGCCTGGAGCTGGAGAAGCCGGAGTACGCCACCCCCCTGGGCATCGCCATCTCGGCGGGGCTGGGGCTGCTCAACGACAGCTATGTGGTCAAGCTCAACGGGCAGAGCGCCAAGCTGTTCCGCAACGGGGTGCTCACCCTGCGGGACATCCTGCTGATGAACGGCTACAGCTACGCCGACATGGTGGGCAAGACGGGCAAGGGCCTCACCGTCACCCTAGACGGCAAGCGGCTGGTGTTCCGGGGGGAACCCGCCGTCCCCGCCGTGTTACAGGTGAACGGCGAGGAGGCCGCCCTGTCCGCCACCATCCACGCGGGAGATGAGATCCGCTTTGTCCCCGCCGCCCGGGGGGAGGACGCCCACCGCACCCTGGGGGAGCTGCTGGGGGCGGATTTCTACGGCAAGGCCATGGTGAACAACGCCATCGCCCCCCTGGACCGGCCCTTGGTCCAGGGCGATGTGATACTCACCCTGCGCCAGACGCCCCCCGCCCCTGTGCCGCCGGCCCAGCCGGCCTACGCGCCGTCTGCCGGAGCGGCCGCCGCCCCGGCGCAGCCCGCCCCCCGGCCCCGGGAGGTCCACCTCCTCCTCAACGGGGAGCCTCTGGTCCTGCCCAAGAAGGAGGACGGGTCCCCCTACTATCTGATGGACCTGCTGGAGTACTCCGGCATCGACTTTGAGCACCTGGACAGGCCGGTGCGGCTGGAGGTCAACGGCGTGGAGCGGGGCTTCCAGCACGCTTTGAAGGAGCAGGATTCCGTCACCATTACCCTGAGCTGATCGGGACACAAGAAGGTGTTGTGCCATGGCATTTGGAAAAGGAAAGACGCCCAAGGAGCCAAAGCCCCCCAAGGCGCCCAAGGAGAAAAAACCCAAAAAGCCGAAAAAGGAGCGGCCTCCCAAGGCCAAGAAGGGCAAAAAGGGCCAGCCCATTCCCGCGGAGGCGGAGGGCCAGGAGCAGGAACAGGAGCAGGAGCAGGCGAAGAAGAAAAAACTGCCCCTCCCATTTTTGCTGCTGTCGCTGGCTGTCATCATCGCCGCGGCGGTTATCGTATTTTTGTTTGTGCTCCCCAGGCTCCGGGGGGACGACCCCGACGTGATCGAATCGGTGGAGCCCTCGCCCCCGGTGCTGCCCTCCGCCCTCCCGGTGGGGGACAATGAGGTCCCCGGCATGGTGCTGGGGTCCGACGAGTATTTGGCCCAGGCGGTGCTGGCCAAGACCATCACCTACACCTACACCGACCTGGCCGACGCGGGCAAGGCGGCAGAGACCTATGTGGGCCAGCTGAAGTCCGCTGAGGACCGGTTCTCCCTGGTGGACGAGGAGTTTGTGCGCATCAAGGAGGACCCGGACTTCACCACTGACGAGGGCATGGTGCTGATGGCCCGGAACCTGCCCAAGCCCGAGCCGGAGGTCACCGAGACCCCCGAGCCCAGCCCCACCCCGGAGGGGGAGGAGGGCAGCGCGGCGCCGGAGGAGTCGTCCGCCCAGCCCTCTGAAGAGCCCTCCGACGCCCCGGAGGAGTCCGCCCAGCCGGTGGATGAGCCCCCCGACCTGGTGCTCACCGTGCGCATCACCTGGTCAAAGGCGGAGGGTAAATGCGTGGTCACCGCCGATGAGGAGGAGGGCCGGGTCACCTCGCCGCCGCCTCCGCCCTCCGCCCAGCACCCCGTCACCCAGCGGGGCGCGATGCAGCGCCTGGAGGCCATGGCGCCGTCGGCGCTGGGCCTGCCCGGCGGGTCCATGGAGGAATATGAGATCATCCCCATGGACGGCACGGAGATGGTGGATGGGATCACCGCCTACCGGATGCACGTTTACAGCGACAACAGGACCACCGGCGCCAGTGATTTCATGGGCAGCTACCTGATGACCATTGACGGCGACCACCTCTACCGGGTGGACCCCAACACCGACGAGGTTGTCGAGGTGGAGGGCTACGAATACACCCCCTGACGTGAAAAAACCGCTGAGAGCTTTGGCTCTCAGCGGTTTTTTTCCTCCATGGGCCGCAGGTACATCCGCTCCTGAGTTCCCTCCAGGGCCAGGGCCCTGCCCGCCAGGGCGGCGTGGGCCAGAAACACCGGGGTGAGGGCGCCCTCCAGCACGGGCACGGTGGACCGAGGGGAGATGGCCTGGCTGGGAGTGAGGGCCCGGGCGATGGCCGGCTCCACCCACGCCACCTCCAGGCCGTACTCCCGGGCCAGGGCGGCGATCTGCTTGGCGGTGACCCGCTCCCGGGCCTCCTGGTCCAGGGGGTGGAAGCCGATGAGGCCGCTGAACCGCCCGGCGATCTCCCGCAGGACGCCGGACCGGGCCAGGGCCAGCCGCGCGCGCTCGTCCGACTGGTACAGCTGCCGGGCCAGCCCCACAGGGGAGGGGGCGAGGGGGGGCGAGGCGGGGGCGCATTCCTCGCCGGGCGGGGCGAAGCCAAGCCTCCGCTCCCGGCCGGACAGGTCGGTATTGGTGGTGAACAGAAAAACGCACCGGCGAAAATCCAACTCCCGGCGGCCCTGCTCATCCTCCCGGCGGGCGGTGGAGCGCCCCTCGTCCAGGATGGACATGAATGCTTTGAGCACCTCCGGGTGGGCCTTGTCCAGCTCGTCGAACATGAACACCGTGTGGGGACAGCGCCGCACCGCCTCCAGCACCGGGGGGTCGTCATAGCCCACGTAGCCTGGGGGCGCGCCGGTGAGTCGGTACACCGAGTGGGGCTGGGTAAAGGTGTTCAGCTCCGTCCACACCAGGCGGTAGCGCTCCTCCCCCAGACAGCGGTTCAGGGCTGGGGCCGTTGCCTTGCCCAGCTCCGACTTGCCCACCCCCGTGGGCCCGTAGAGGATGAGGGACAGGGGCCGGATGGGCTCCCGCTTGCAAATGTGGCACCAGAGCTTGAAGGCGGCCGCCTCCACCGCCGCCTCCTGGCCCAGCACCCGGCGCTGGAGCTCCTCCCTCAGGGCCTGGAGCGGATGGGGCTGGCGGGGCTGGGTGAAGGCGCTGTCCAGCTCCCGCAGGCAGTCCGCCATGGCCTGGAAGCCGGTGTAGCGCTGGACTGCGCCCCGGAGAAAGAAGGCGCTCAGCCTGGGGTCCGGCCCGGCGTAGGCCACCGAGGGGCGAAAATAGAGCAGGTAGTCCTCCCCGGTACGCCAAAAGCCCACCTGGGCCTGGGCGGGGGCGCACCCGGTCGGCAGGGCGCACCCCGCGAATTCATAGCTGCGCCCCAGCCGGGCGCAGGCGTCCACCTTCTGCTTCAGCGCGGCGTACCCGGAGGGGCCACAGGCGCAGAACTGGGAAAATTCCATGGACGGCCTCCTTGCCCATATCAAATGCCTGCATTATAGCCATGTGGGCAGAGGTTCAACCCTGTCCGACGCCCTATTCGCGCAAAAAAGGGCCGGTCCCGGAGGACCGGCCCTGCGTGTTTCAGGCGTAGACGTCGATATAGTCGCCCTTAGCCGGGGTGGGAACAGCTTCCAACATCTTGAGCAGCTCCTGGCCGGCCAGCTCCTGGCTGTCCATCATCTTCTTGGTGACAGACAGCGAGTAGTTGGTGGCAAAAGACGCGGCGCTCATCCCCATAGCCATGCTGGCGATGGATTCCATCATAGGTCAGTCCTCCTTTCCCTCCGGCGCCGCCGGAGCTTGGGTGCCGGGAGCGCCCCGGTCGGGACCCTCCCGTCTATCCAGCACGCCGCCCAGCAAATCCAGAAGCTCCGCGGGGGCGGCTTCCTCCATGGCGGAGTCCCGGTTGGCGGCGGTGGCGGTGACCAGCTCGCTGCGCAGGATGGACACATCCTCCGGCGCGGTGATGGCCAGACGCACCCGGGAGCCGTCCACCGAAACCACTTGAACCGTGATATCCTCGCCAATCAGCAGGGATTCACCGGCCTTGCGTTGCAGGATCAACATGTGGCGCCCTCCTCACTGCCGAACTGGGCCAGCGGGTGGCGCATTTCATAGGCGTCCGTCTCCAGGATCACCTGCCGGGCCTTCCGGGTCTCCGGATGGATGGCCACGGGGCACTTCAGGTTGACGGTGCTCTCGGACACCGGCTTCTTCACCACGCACAGCACGTAGAAGGCCAACTCCTGACTGTCCACCACGCCCAGTTCCTTCAACTCCTGGGGCTGGAGGACCGGGGCGTAGTCAGGCAGAAGGGAAAACGGATTCATGGCCACAAAGGCCAGAGCGGGGGTGCGGGTGCTCTGAAAGCACAGCAGGGACCCGGCGCTGCCGTCAAAGGGAAGGATCAGGAACTCATGCTCCTCCTCGAAGCCAAAGGGGCCCAGGTTAAAGGTGACGGCGTCCTCCGCCTCGTACTCGATCTCACCGAAATATTTGGTCTGGAGCTTCAAGCAAACGCCTCCTGTCAAAATACGGCCCTGTCACGCCTCCACATCCACCGGAGTGTATTCCGGGTCGGCGGAGGGGGGCACATACAGCGGACCGCCCACATATTTGATCACCACGTCGGGCTGCTGGGTGACGGTCAGCTCAATATCGCCGGGGGTAAACTCAAACTTGGGGTCGTTCATCCGCCAGTCGAAGTTCAGCTTATCCATCTCATAGCGGATATTCAGCTCTCCCGGGTCCCAGGTGATCTCAGGGGGGACCGAGGGGAGGAACTGCAGCCCCTCGTTGAGCTTGAGGTCCTTGGTGAGGGCCTCCTGTGTGAATTGGCCCAGCACGTCCTCCCCCAGCTTGGCGTTGAGCAGCATCTGCCCGTGCTTGGCGTAGGTGGCGGTGGCGGTGTAGGACGCCTGCCTGCCCTTCTCGGCATACTGCTCGATGGAGCGCACGGCGGTGGGGCACACAGAGTTGCGGGCCTCAAAGGTGTCAATGTTCAGTTTGATGGGCCGGCTCTTGATGCTCAGGCCGCCGTCCCCCCTGGAAATTTCCAGGTCCGCGGTGCCCCGGGTATACTCCAGCTTGGCGTGGGACACCTTCATTTCAATCTCGATGGGGACTGTTTTGATTTCAATCAGGGGGTACATACTCTCATGTTCGCTCCTCTCACACTCAAGTTCCAAAAACGCCTCCGGCGTTGAATTATTGCAGGTAGTCCATCAGGCTCTGGGACAGGATGCTGTTGCCCACCTTCAGCGCGGCGTTATAACAGTACTCCGCCCACAGGAAGGAGGAGATGGCGTCCGCCATGTCCACATCCTCAATCTCGGAATACTGGTCCTGGAGGCCGTAGAAATTGTCCTCCAGCAGAGCCAGGTTGTTCTTCAGCTTCAGAGTGCCGGCGTCCATGTTGGTGAACTCCGTTTTGTAGCCGCTGGCCGCCGTCTCCAGCTTCTGTACCAGGCCCTTGAACTCCTCGTAGGTTTCCGTGGACCAGTCCTCGCCGTCGGGCACGCTGTCCGCGATCTGCCGCAGCTCCTGGACGATGGAGTAGATGTTTTTGGGGTCGCCGTCCTCGTCTATGCCGTAGCCCAGGAAGGTCAGGCCGTTGAGGGACTCGTCAAAGGCGCTGGACTCGATGAGCTTGCCGTTCTCATTCTCCTGGAAGCCCAAGCCGATGTCCACGAACCGCTTCTCGTTCATCAGGTACTCCAGCTTCTCCGCGTCGCACTTGGCCTCGTCGTACTCCTTTTCCGTCATGACCTGGTCCGACGGCTTGCCGTCCACGATCATGAAGTAGGAATTTTCCTTCTCCTCGTCGGTGGCGGGGGGCGCGGCCAGCACCTTGCCGTCCTTGTCCACATACACCAGCTTGTTGTCGGGAAGGCTGTTGTCCTCGATCCGGGTGGGGGCGGAGTTCACCCGCTTCACCGCCTCATAGTAGTCCTCCTGCTTGATGAGGCTATTCGCCTTGTCGGCTCCGTTTACTGGGCCTCCAGCGGCATCCACCATCAAATAGTAGCCGCCCTTTTGCCCCTCGGCTCCAGTGAACACAGTCCCGTCCTCGTTGTACTCCTCAAAGCCCTGGGGATTGACTGGAGTGGACACATCCTTCGGCTCAAGGGCGGGCAGGGTATACAGCTCCTCGTACTCCTTGACGGACATCATCTTGATGTTGTCCATTTTGAGGTAGCAGCCCTCGTTAGCGTTGGTAACGTCCAGCTTTCCGTCCTTGGTCACCTTGACGGGGGTGTCCCCGTCCTTCCAGACGTTGGGCTCCGCCGCGTCCACCGGCACGCCCCGGTAGTACAGCCGGTCCCTGCCGTCCACCTGCTTCACCTCGAAGGGCACGTTGCGGCCGTCCGCCCCGGCAAAGATAAAGTCGTCGCCGTACTTCTGGTTCAGGTTCTGGACGATGCTCTGGGAGAGCTGGTCCAGCACCTTGGACAGTTGGGTGCGGGCGTCCCCCTTGGGGTCGTTGAGCATCTCCAGGGTGGTGTCCTTCAGACAGCCGGCCCCATCGCCGTTCTCGGTGTCGATGAGCTTGGAGATGGTGTCCAGGCAGCTGAAGGCGGACTGGAATTTGGAGTAGGTGTCCTGGCACACAGAGTGCTGGCTGTTCACCATCATCCGGGACTTGCGCAGCCGGAAGGCCTTGGCGGCGGCGGCGGGGTCCTCGGCGTAGGAGTTGAAGGTGCGCTGGGTCAGCACCGTGTTCCGGGCCTTGTTGTCCCGGATAAAGGAATCCATCAGATTTTTGCGGTAGCCTCTCATCACACCGCCTGTGGTGGCTCGAATCATAGCGTGGTATCCTCCTTACCGTCAGCGTCCGGCGATTCCAGTGTTGTTGATAAGCCGGTCCAGCGCCTCGTCAACCGCCGTCATCACGCGCATGGCCGCGTTCATCGCCTTCTGGAACTGCATCATGTTCATGGCCTCGTCGTTCAGGTCCACCCCGGACACCCCGTCCCGGCTGGTGTCGATGTCCACCAGGGTGGTGTAGCTGTTGTTCAAGGCGATGGTTTCCGCCCGCCTGGCCTCGCCCAGGGTGGAGCACATGTCGTCGTACATGGCGTTGAAGTTGCCCTTGAAGAGCTGGGTGCTCACCGCGCCCTCCACCAAGTCCCTGGGGTTGTAGACCAGCGACTCCTCCATCATGGTCACCATGTGGTCGGCGTTGATGTTCTGGGTGCTGTGGTCAATATCGCCGCCGAACAGCACCTCGTACTTGGGCACCAGGGTGACTTTGCCATTGAGCCAGCTCTGGGAGATGGAGATGTTGGAGGCGTCGATGAAGGGGTCGGCCTCGGAGCCGTCGCCCTCGGAGTCCCGGTCGCCCCGGTTGGAGAACAGCAGGCCGCCCATCTTCACCGCGCCGTTGTTTTCATCGGCCAGCCAGGCCTCCAGGTCGGCGGTTTCTTTTCCGTTCTCGTCCAGCACCGGCTTGCCATCCTTGTCTTTCACAACGTAGCCGTTGTTAATCAGGTTCTGGGCCTGGCCCGCCGTAATGGGCTCGTATTTGTTGACGGGGGCGGGCTTGTTGGTGGTGATATCCACAAGCTGAAGCTCCTCATAGTTGGCGTCGGTATAGTTGCCCTTCTCGTTGAGCTGGTAGCCCTGGTTGAGCTTGTTGTACTGGAGGGCGAACTGCTGGGCCAGCAGGTCCAGGGATTTCTGGTAGAAGGGGATGCCCCGCTTGTCGGCGGCGTGCTCGTCGATGTTGTCCCTGGTGTCCTCGGTGGTGAACGCCCCCGCCTCGGTGAGCAGCTCCCGGGTGGCCTGGAGGGCGCCGTACAGGTCGTTGTCGTCCAGGGCGGTCTCATAGGTGTGCTTCGTGATGGTGACCACCTTGCGCCACGCGCCGTTGACCTGCTCGTAGGAGGTGGTGACATCCTGGCCCTTGACCGGGTCGTAGACCGTCACATCGTCGGGGGGGGTGTAGGTGGCGTCGGCACCCACCTGCTCCACCACCCGGGCGGCAAAGGTGAGCTTGCCGTCAGTGTCGTTGATGGCGGTCAGCTTGGGGATGTCCCCCGGGTTGAGCTTGCCCGGAGTCAGGGCGGTGAACTTGAGCTTTGCTCCGTCCGGTTCGACCTTGAACGCGGGGTCCTGATTCATGTATTTATCATTCAGTTTTTTGGCAATGAACTCCACCATTTGGGCTGGAGTATTGGCGTCGATGACTGTAATATCGTTGACGCCGCCCCCATTCCCAACAGTGCAGGGGATGCCGTTAATCACAAATGTCTGCCCATCGGTCCACTGCTCTCCCGAGGGAGTGAATTCAAAGGTGTAAATGGCTTCCTTTGCCGGGTCGCCTGGCGTCCAGCCCGGGTTAACGACGTTGGGGTCGTTTATCATCTGATCAATCTGCTTATTGGTGATGGTCTCCAGAGTGGTGCTGATATCCTTCCACTCCTTGCCCTTCTCGTCCAGCAGCTTGGTGAGCTGGAGGAAGTAGTGGTTGTTGCCATCTACCTTGTCCGCGGCCGCGGGGTCGTTGGTGCCCTGCATGATGGCTTCGGCGTCAGCGGGGATATTTGGGTCTCCGGGAGCGAAAGACTTAACCTCCTTCGTCTTACCGTCCGCACCGGTCACCAGATACAAACACTTGGTTGGATCGGCTGGATCTTTGAGAGGCTCGGTGGTCTGGTAGAGAAAGTCCTTGATGGAGGAAAGGGCGGGGTCCGTGCTTCCAAAGAACGGGTTCATAACCGGTCTGAAGTCGGGGACCTCGAACTGGGTGCCGAAGATGCCGTCCACCAGCAGGGCCTCGTCAGTGTGGACGTTGGGGTCCGGGTTCTTGTCCGCCAGGTAGATGGACAGCTTTTCCACCTTTTTCCCGGCGCCCACGTCCTCCTCGCTGTACACCACCTTGATGCCGATGTACTCGGACAGGGTGTCGATCTGGCGGTTGCGCTCGTCCCGGAGCTCCAGGGCGTTGTCGCCGAAGATCTCGTTGTCCCGGATCTCTTTGTTCAGGTTCCGGATGTTGGTGAGGCACTCGTTGATCTCCGTCACCTGGCTGTCGAATTTCAGGTCGGTCTCCTGGCGCAGCTTCTCAATGTCCCGGGCGTAGGTGTTGAACAGGTTGCACAGGGTGGAGGCGGCGTTGCGCACAATGGTGTCGTTGGCGGCGGTGGGCTCCTTGGCGAAGGCCCGCAGGGCGGTGGCCACGGTCTGAATCTGGGCTACCAGCAGGCCGTCGCCCTTTTCGTTGGTGTTGGTGTCCTCGCCCTTGCCCACCTCGTCCAGAATGTCGGCCAGCTCCTCATAGCGGGCCAGCATGGTGTCGTGGTAGCCGGTGTCGGCGTTGGTGTTGCGGAAGCGCACGTCCAGGTAGGGGTCGCGGATCTGGTTGATGCCCATGACCAGCGCGCCGCTGCCCACGTGGTTGTCCAGCTGAGAGCGGTAGGTGTCGTAGGCGCCGGCCTTGAAGCTGAGCTGATTCAGCCGCTGGCGGGTATAGCCCACGGTGTTGATATTGGAGACGTTATTGCCCGTCACCCGCAGGCCGTGCTGGGCGGCGTAGATGCCCAAGCGGGCGGCGGTGAAGGCGTCAAAGGTACCCATTGTAGACATGTTGGCAGCTCCTTATATACAGTCGTAGGCTCAGGCGGGGCCTAAGCGCGAAAATCCGTTTTCATGTGCCGGGGCGGCTCCACGCTGGGGGCGGTGTAGCCCACGCTGGTGTCCAGGTCCTTGGGGTCGCCGCCGGCGGCCAGCACCAGCTTTTCAATCTGATGGAGGTTCAGCTCCAGGGTGCTCCGGGCCATGTCCGCGCAGCTGCGGTAGATTTTGTAGCTGCCCTGCAGGCTCTGGATGGTCCGCCTGACCTCGGGCTGTAGCTCGGGGGGGTATTTGGAGGCCAGGTCCTTCAGGGCCGTCCCCTCCAGCCCCAGCTGGGGGAGCAGCTTGGCCCGGCGCAGCTCCAGCCCCCGCAGGTTCAGGCTCAGGGCCTGTTCCTGATTGAGCACCTCGTCCAGGGCCAGCAGGTCGTCCTGCCGGACGGCGGCGGCCTTCTGCTGGGCCAGGGCGGCCAGCTGCTCCAGCAGGGCGCCCACCTCCCGCAGAAGGTTCAGGTACGCCTCATGGGGTGTGGTCATTTACCGGCCCTCCCCGAGGAATAAGATCCGGGCCGCGATGGCCATGGGGTCGGGGGTATAGGAGCCGGAGGCCACCTGCTGGCGCAGCGCGGCGATGTCGCCGGTGGTGGTGGCGGTGCGCACCTCCTGGCTGAGCCGGCTCACCAGCCCCATGTGGAAACGGCTGTCCTGGCTGGGCGTGGAGATGGTCACACTGTCATATTGATTGCCGTTGGAGGCCGCTTTCGCGCGGTCATTGTGCCCTGTCTTGGTCCGATAGACTTTTGCGGGACCGAGGGGGGAAATCGCGCCGTAGCCAGATGAGGTCAACACAGTCACTCACATCCTTTTCGTATCCGAAGGGTTTGCGTTCTCTACATTCATTTTATATATCGGCACACTTCACTCGAACATAAGAAAAAGGAGGAAATTTCTTTGCATACGCAACGCGCCCAGGCCCCTTTCCCCGGGCCTGGGCGCGTTTGAGCACTTTTTTACAACTTTCAGGCTTCCATTTCCTTACATTCCCAAATCAGCCCAAGCTCTTCAGATGGCGCAGCAGTACGCCCGCCACGTTGTCGCAGGACGCCTGGACCATGACCGCGCCGATGTTCTGGGCCACGCCGGGCATACCGTACACCACGGAGGACTCCTTGTCCTGGCCGATGGTGTAGGCGCCCTTTTTGCGCATGGCCAAAAGGCCCACCGCGCCGTCCTGCCCCATGCCGGTCATGATGATGCCCACCATTTTGCAGTTCACGGTCTCGGCCATGGAGTGGAACATGGCGTCCACCGAGGGGCGGTGGCCGCTGACCTTCTCGCCCATGGTGCAGTTGACGGTGTAGCGGGTGCCGATGCGCACCACCCGGCACTGGAGGTCGGCGGGGGCGATGAGGGCCAGGCCGCGGCGCAGCTCGTCGCCGCTCTGGGCCTCCTTCACGTCCATGGCGCACAGGCGGTCAAGGCGCTCGGCGTACATTTTGGTGAACCCGGGGGGCATGTGCTGGACGATGACCATGGGGGGGATGTCGGCGGGCAGCCGCTTCATCACCGCCAGGGTGGCCTCCGTGCCGCCGGTGGAGGCCCCCAGGCCGATGATCACGTTGTTCAAATTGGGGCTGGGCCCCAGGTTGGGCACCGCCGCCGGCGCGGCCCCCGGGGCTCCCACAGCCGCCGGAGCGGTGCGGGGGTGGGCGGCGGCGGCCATGACCACCTTCTGGGCCAGGCCGGCCAGGAAGGTATTTTCATTGACCGTGCCGTCGGGCTTGCGCACAAAGTCCACAGCGCCCGCCGCCAGGGCGTCGAATACCTTCAAATTCAGCGAGGACACCAGGATCACCGGGATGGGATGGGTGGGCAGGTACTGCTTCAAAAACTCAATGCCGTTCTGCCCGGGCATTTCCACATCCATGGTGATGACGTCGGGCTTGTACTGGGGGATCTTGTTCTTCGCATCCAGGGTGTTGATGGCGTAGCCCACCACCTCGAGCCTGGGGTGGGCGTTAAGGCCCCGGATCAGCATGCTCCGCGCCACCATGGAGTCGTCCACCACCATGACACGGATGGGCTTGTTTGCGGTTACAGGTAATGCCATAAGAAGGAGTGCCTCCCTTGCACGAGATACCGGGCCGGTCCTGTGCCGGCCGGCCCGGTGCGATCACTTTTGGAATGTGGACGGAGCCAGCCGCCGGTAGGGGGCGTTGGCGCTCAGGTTCTCCGACTTGCTGATGAGCAGGTAGCCCCCGGGGACGGTGGCGTCGTAGAACCGGCGCACCAGGGCGTCCTTGGTGGGCTGGTCGAAGTAGATCATCACGTTCCGGCAGAAGATCACGTCGAACTTCCGGCGGAAGTGGATGGGGTCCATCAGGTTGAAGGGCTGGAAAATCACATTGTCCCGCACCCTGGGGGCCACCTGGTACTGCCCGCCGGCCTGGGGGACGAAATACTTCTTTTTCCACTCCGGGGGGATGGTGTCGGGCAGCTCGTACACGCCCTTTTTGGCGGCGGTCATGGCCCGGTTGGAGATGTCGGTGGCCAGCAGCCGGGTGTCCCACTGGCCGGCCTGGGGCCCCAGGTAGTCGAAGAGGAACATGGTGATGTTATAGGGCTCCTCCCCGGTGGAGCACCCCGCGCTCCAGATGGCCAGGGTCTTGTCCTTCTGGTGGCGCTGGACGATGTCGGGCAGGATCTGCTTGCAGAACAGGTCCAGGTGCTCCTTCTCCCGCATGAAGAAGGTGTAGTTGGTGGTCAGCTTATCCAGCAGCAGGGTGATGAGGTCGTTGTCCTTGGTCTGGATGACCTGGTTGACGAAATCGGTGAAGCTGGCGTAGCCCCGCTGCTTCAGGGGGGTGGACAGCCGCCCGGTGATCAGCTGCCGCTTCTGGCTCAGGTCGATGCCGTAGTTGGACTGGACGAATTTCACCAGCCGGTTGAAATCGCTGTCCGTGATCGTCAGGGCGGAAAAGGTGCTGGAGCCGCCCGCTCCGCTCGCTCCGTTATTCATTGGGCATCAGCTGTTCACAGTCGAGCACCATCATGGTGCCGGAGCCGTCGGGCAGGGAGCACATGCCGGACACCAGCAGCTGGGTGCTGTTGGCGGGCAGGGGATGGATGTTGACCTTGGGTATGTCCAGCATCTGGTCCACGCCGTCCACCAGAATGCCCAGCTGCACGTCACCCAGGTTGATGACCACCACCAGGTTGTCGCCCTCCTGGGGGGCCATGCCCAGCCGGGCCCGGACGTCCAGGATGGGGACCATCTGGCCGCGCATGTTGATGATGCCCCGGATGTAGTCGGGCACCATGGGCAGGTAGGTGATGACCTGGTTGTTCAAGATCTCCACCACGTCCTCGGCCACCACCCCCAGCTTCAGGTGGTCGGCCATGAAAATGAGATATTTCTGGGAATCCACCGTGTCGTCCACGGCGTTCAGGGCCTCCATCTCATCCTGGCGGGCGAACATGACTTCTTCACTCATATGCTTATCTCTCCTTCTCACATACCCCGGGCGGCGCTGTACAGGCTGGCCACATCCAGGATGATGCTGATGCTGCCGTCGCTGCGCAGGGTACAGCCGTTGATGCCGTAGCGCTTGATGTTATAGCTGTTCACATAGGCGGGCAGCTGCTTGACCACCACCTGCTGCTGGCCCAGCAGCTCATCCACGAACAGGCAGTAGGAGTGGTCCCCGGTCTCCAGCCAGATGAGCACGCCGTCCTCGATCTCGGTGACGCCGTCCTGGAGCTGGTACAGCTCCCGGGCCCGGACGATGGGGATGAAGTTGCCCTGCACCTTGATGATCTCGCCCCGGCTGGAGTCGTGGATGACGTCGCCGGAGGACACCTTCAGGGTGGACATGATATTGTTGATGGGGATGGTGAAGATGGAGCCGCCCACAGCCACCTCCATAGCGTCCATGATGGCCATGGTCAGGGGGATGCGGATGGTGGTGGTCATGCCCTTGCCCAGCTGGCTGGAGATGGACACGGAGCCGCCCAGCTCCTCCACGCCCCGCTTCACCACGTCCATGCCCACGCCGCGGCCCGAGAACTCGGTGACCTCGGTGTTGGTGGAGAAGCCGGGGGCCAGCAGGAAGTTGAGGATCTCCCTGTGGCTGTAGTCCACGTCGGGGGAGGCGATGCCCTGGCGGATGGCCTTGGCCAGCACCGCCTCGTCGTTGACCCCCCGGCCGTCGTCGATGATCTCGATGATGACCTCGCTGCCGGTGTCCCGGGCGGACAGGATGATCTCGCCCACCGGGTCCTTGCCGGCGGCCACGCGCTCCTCCTGGGTCTCCTCGATGCCGTGGTCCATGGAGTTGCGGATCATGTGCATGATGGGGTCGCCGATGGAGTCCACGATGGTCTTGTCCACCTCGGTGTTCTCCCCGATAAGGGTGAGCTTGGCCGGGCGGTTGAGCTTCTTGGTCATATCCCGCACGATGCGGGTCATCTTCTGGAACACGCTGGACACGGGCACCATGCGCAGGGACATGGACACGTCCTGGAGCTCGTCGGTGAGCTTGCGCAGCTGGCGGGCGGACTTGGAGAAGGCGTCCAGCGCCAGCCCCTTCAGGTCGGGGGAGGAGGTGACCATGGACTCGGTGATGACGATCTCGCCCACCACGGCGGACAGCTGGTCCAGCTTGGACAGGTTGACGCTGATGAGGGTCTCCTTGGGGTGCTGCTGGGTCTGCTGGGCGGCGGGGGCCGCGGGGGCAGGGGCGCCGGCGCCGGTGGAGGGAGCGCTCTGGGCGGCGGGGGACGCCGCGCTGGCGGCGGGCGCGGGGGACGCCGCGCTGGCCGCGGGCTTTTCCTCCACCGGGGCGATCTCGTAGGGCTGGTAGCCCTGGACGGAGCCCACCGTCTTGATGGTGGCGATGGCGCTGGTCCGGTCCTGCTCATTGCGGAACATCAGGTGGAAGCCGTTCTCAATGATGGACTCGGTGGTGGAGGGGTCGTTCTCCACGTTGGCGGGCTGGAAGGTGAAGTCCCCCTCGCCGCACACGTCCTTCACCGCGGTGACCAGCATGAAGGCCCGCAGGCTCTCCATGCCGCAGCCCTCCTCAAAGTTCACCCGCAGGGCGTGGGGGAACCCGGCGGCGGGGGCGGGAGCGGCCGCGCCGGAGGCGGGGGCGGGCTGCGCCGCGGGGGCGGCCGCCGCCGGGGGCGCCGCGCTGGGCTCGGGCGGCTCCTCCCCTTTGATTTTTGCGATCAGGGTATTAATATTTGCCATGAAGCTGTCGATATTGCTATCAAGGGGCTCGCCCGCCTCGACCTTGTCCACCTCGCCCCGGAAGAAGTCGATGGACTGGAACACCACGTCGAACAGCGCCGGGCGGTTCTCCTCCGAGACCACCGACATGGTGCCCTCCCGGATGATGAAGAACATGTCCTCGATCCGGTGGGCCACCGTGGCCAGGGTGTCGAACTCCATCATGGCGGAGGAGCCCTTGATGGTGTGCATGATGCGGAAGATCTCGTTCACATTCTCCTGAGAGAAGGTGTCCACCTTTTCCGCCTCAAGGACAATCGTCTCAAGCTGCTCCAGCAGAGTTCCGGTTTCATAGATGTACATATCCAGAATTTCATTTCCGCTGCCCATAAAAAGCACCACCTCAGTAAATATCTTTTATCCTTTCTATTATCGGCAGGGCGCGGTTAAAAATTAAGTAGCATTTCATAAGTTTTATCGCGAGGGTGTGAAAAAATGCCTGATCTTTTGGGAGCGACCAACCCGGTGCCGGGTTATGACAATACCAATATCAACCGCAACATCCCCATTTCTCCCAATAACAGCCAGGTCCAGAACGTCCCGGACCTGACCAAGGTCACCGGGGCGGACCACCGCACCGAGCAGCAGGACGCCAGCCAGGCGGGCGGCCAGGTCCGCTACGACTCCAATTTCCAGGGCTTCATCCAGCAGCTGCGCCAGACCCAGGATTTGAGCTCCACCATGGCCAAGCTGATGATGCGGGAGGGCACGTCGGTGGCCTCCGGCATGAGCGAGGGCATCGCGGAGGAGATGGCCCAGGCCCTGGCAATGCTGAAAATGGACCAGGGGGAGCTTTTGAAGTTCCTCTCCGCCCAGATGAAGGCGGGCACCCGGTTCGGCGGGGCGCTGTTCGCCCTGCTGCGCAACGCCTACGCCCGGGCGGACGCGGAGGGGGTCCGGCTGGACATCCTCAACTTTCTCAAAAGCTACAGCGATTTCTCATCCACCGCCCATATCGAGGGCAATCTGGTGCGCAACCTGGCCAATATGGCCAACGCCATGCCCGCCAGCTGGGGGGACCAGCTGCGCACACTGCTGGCCCAGCTGGAGAACGGCATCGCCGCCGGCGACCGGCAGGGCAACATCGCCCTGCTGGAGCAGCAGGTGTTCCCCCTCATGTCCGCCTATGTGAGCCAGACCCACGACCTGGGCACTCCCCGGGAGCTGCTCAGCCTGCTGGCCCTGGACCTGGCCCGGTACGAGAACGGGGCGGAGGATAAGCTGACGGAGGCCTTCCACCAGCTGGCCGGATACGGCACGCTGAAGGGGATGCTGGGGGGCATCGACGGCCAGGCGCTGCTGCGGCTGCTGCAAAACAGCCAGTTCGCCAAAAACACCTCCGCCGCCCAGTTCGCCGACCATCTGGCCGCCGCCGCCGCCCGGGCCCTCCGGGGGGAGGGCAGCGCCGAGGTGCAGGAGGTGTTCCGCAACCTGGTCAGCGCCATGCTGGTCAACGAGAGCGTATACATGCCCCTCAACCACTTCCTCATCCCCATGGAGATGGACGGGCGGATGCTCTTTTCCGAGCTGTGGGTGGACCCGGACGCCGAGGAGAAGAAGGGCGGCGGCCAGGGGGAGAAGTGCATGAAGTTCCTGTTCAAAATCGACGTGCAGGGGCTGGGCTTCTTCGATGTGATCCTCACCAACCGGGAGCGGGACGTGGGGGTGGTGGTGGCCTGCCCCGAGGGGGTGGCCCCCTTCTCCAAGGAGATTGAGCAGAATATCTCCAAGATCCTCACCCGAAACGAGCTCAACCCCGCGGCGGTCAGCGTGCGGAAGATGGAGCGTCCGGTGACCCTCACCGAGGTGTTCCCCAAAATCTTTGAAGGGAAGAACAGTGTCAATGTCAAAGTATGACGGCAGGCGCAACCCCTCCAAGAAGGCGGTGGCCCTTCAGTACGAGGCGGGAAACAGCGCGCCGGTGATCGTGGCCTCCGGCATGGGCTACATGGCGGAGAAGATCGTGGAGGTGGCCTCCGACAGCGGCGTGCCCATCTATGAGGACAACTCCCTGGCCACCATCCTCACCCAGCTCAAGCTGGGGCAGGAGGTGCCCGAGGAGCTGTACAAGGCCATTGTGGAGATCTACGTGTATTTCCTGCGCTTCGACCCCAACCGGGTCAAGGAGGGCTCCGCCCCCAGGCCGGCGGCCGGGCGGGAGCGGGCTGAGCGCACAGAACAGGAGGGGTGAGGATGGACCAGAGTTTGTACCTGATGCTGGACAGCAAGGGGACGCCCATCGCCCGGGGCCGGGTGCAGGGCAAGACCGACGGCCCCTACTGGCAAATCCAGGTGGAGGACGGCAAAATTGACGAGATCCTGGAGCACAAAAAGCTCCTGCTGCTGTCCATGATGGACAGCGAGCCCTCCTATCAGGGGATCATCGTGCGAAGCCGTTATGATATGATCCAGCTGGAGATCACGAAGATGGAGCATGACTCCAACGACATGAGGAAAAACCTTCGGGTGCTGGTCCGCTTCAAAAGCCTGATCTACCCCCTCACCGGGCGGTGGAAGGGCAGGCGGGAGGTCGTCTCCAACGACCTGAGCTGCGGCGGCGTCGCCTTTTTCACCGACCACTCCCTCCAGGTGGGGGAGCAGCTGGAGCTGGTGGTGCCCGTCACCGCCGAGCCGCTGGTGGCGCGCTGCCAGGTGCTGCGCATGCGCCCCACGGAGGACGCGGCCATCCCCATCATGTACGCCGCCAAATTCGTGGACCTCTGCAATGACGAGGAGACGCTGCTGCGGGAGGCGGTGTTCAACCTCCAGCTCCGGGGCAGGCCGAAAACAAGCTGAGCGCGCCGCTTAGTTCAATATAGACCATTTTTTAAGGCACAATGGACAGACGCCGCGGGGGCGCCGCCCTCCGCCGCGACGGAAAGGAACGGTCACATCACAATGAGCAACCATCCATCTGAAAACACCAAAGGCCGCCTGCTTCGCCGGGCGCTGGCAGGCATCCTCACCCTGGCGCTGATGCTGGGGCTGCTGCCCGCCTCCGTATTCACCGCCCATGCCGCCAGCTGGGCGGACTCCTATGTCCAGACCCTGGTGGATTGGGGCGTCATGCGGGGCGACATCGGCGGCAACATGGCCCCCGACCGCAGCATCACCCGGGCGGAATTCGTCACCATGATGAACCGCGCCTACGGCTATAAAAAGCTGGGCGGGCATCCCTTTACGGACGTGCGCGTCCGGGACTGGTATAACGAGGACATCGACATCGCCTACAACATCGGCTATTTCAAGGGCACCTCGGACACCACCGCCTCCCCCAACGACTCCCTCACCCGGGAGCAGGCAGCGGTGCTGCTGGCCCGGAACATGATGCTTCAAGAGACCGTGGGCGAGACCCTGGGCTTCTCCGACACCCGCCGCCTGAGCGACTGGAGCCGGGGCCTGGTGGGGGCCGCCGCGGCCAACGGCATCATCAGCGGCTATGAGGACGGCTCCTTCCAGCCCATGCGCAACATCACCCGGGGCGAGGTGGCCGCCATGCTGGTGCGGGCCATCGGCACTCCCATCCAGGAGGCGGGCGACCACGCCCTGGGCAACGTGTACGGCAACGTCACGGTGAACGCCTCCGGCGTGAAGCTGCGCGACGGCGTCATCGCGGGCAACCTCTACCTCACCGGGGGCATCGGCCTGGGCGAGGTGCTGCTGGAGAATGTCACCGTGCTGGGCGAGATCATCGTCAGCGGCGGCGGCGAGAGCAACTCCAGCGAGAGCAGCATCGTGCTGCGCAACGTGGTGGCGGACAAAATGCTGGTGGACAGCATCAGCAGCCAGTTCGTCACCATCCGCGCCGAGGGCAACACCGACATCCCCACCACCACCGTGCGCACCAACGCCTATGTGGACGACTCCTCCCTGCCCGGCTATGGCCTGAGCTACATCGAGCTGGACGGCGAGAACGGGGCGCTCTACCAGCTGGCGGGCAACATCAAGGAGGTCATCAACAAGACTCCCGGCTCCAGCCTCCAGGTGGTCCAGGGGATCGCGGACAAGGTCACCGTGGACGAGGAGGCCACCGGCTCCAACGTGCTGGTGGACGGCGACGCCCAGGTGGGCGACCTGAACCTGGACACCGGCACCAACGTCACCGGCTCCGGCGACATCAAAAACCTGAACGTGGGCTCCGCCGGCTCCACCGTGGAGCAGCTGCCCGACAAAATCGTCATCCGCCCCGGCATCGAGGCCGATGTGGGCGGGAGCAATATGAACAGCTCCCAGGGCGCGGAGGCCTCCGCGGACCCCAAGCTGCTGGCGGGCTACCCCGCGGTGCGCAAGATCGCCCCCAACTCCGCCGAGCTGGTGTTCCGCGTCAACAAGCCGGGCACCATCTATTGGGCGGTGTCCGCCGTGGCCGACGGCTCGGTGAGCGAGGCCGACCTGCTGGAGCCCCCCGTCTATGGCAATAAGGTGCTGGCCTCCGGTAAGATCACCGCCACCGCCGCCAACACCGACTACACCGCCGCCGTCAACCGCCTGACCAGCGCCGGGTCCTACTACGTCACCGCCATGCTGGTGGACGGCCGGGACCAGCGCAGCCCCATCAAGGTCACCTCCTTCTCCACCCCGGACGACACCGTGCCCGCCTTTACCACGGGCTATCCCTACATGTCCAAGACCACCTGCGAGACCGCTCAGGCCACCGTCATGACCACCAAGAGCTGTCTGCTCTACTACGCCCTGCTGCCCTCCGGGGCGGCGGCGCCCACCCCGGCTGAGCTGAAGGCCGCCGCCGTCACCGGCAACCTGGGCTACGGCTCCCAGAGCGTCACCAAGAGCGTGGCCACCCCCATCAACGTCAACCGGGTCCCCCTGGAGGAAAAGACCACCTATGACCTGTACCTGTGGCTCACCGACCACGACGGAGCCAAGTCCATGGCCAGGCCCCAGAGGCTCACCTTCACCACCCCCGACGAGACGCCCCCCAAGGTCACCAACATGCAGCAGACCTTCCCCACCACCCCGGCCAACCAGGCCGACCGGATCGTCAACATGGCCTACACCATGGACGAGCCGGGCAGCCTGATCTGGGCCATCGTCACCGACAGCGAGTTCAACGCCGACAACAAGACCTTCCTGCAGTGGACCGAGGCGGTGCCGAACGCGGGGGACGACACCCGCGGCACCCTGAAGTTCAAGAAGGAGGGCACGGACGACATCGACGAGGCCAAGACCCTGGCCGCCAAGATCAAGCTGGAGAGCGGCATGGGCGCCATCCAGGGCGGCTCCGCCCCCCGTTCCCCCTTCAACATCACCAACCTGCTGACCCAGAACACCCATACCTCCATCTATTACGTGTACTACATGGGGAAGGACACCGCGGGCAACTACTCGGATGAGATCAAGTACATCCGGGTCAACACCGAGGACCGCACGCCCCCCGAGTTCATCTCCCAGACCTATACCCCCGTCCCCGACGAGGAGCACAGGCCGCTGGCCAGCAGCAGCGTCTCCCTGACCTTCTCGGAGAACATTCAGGGCGGCACCGACGGGAAGGCCATGTTCCTCAACCTGTATGCCGAGGTGGAGCGCACCCGGAAGGCCTACCGCAACAGCCCCGACGCCACCAGCAAGAGCGCCTACGACACCGCCCGGAACGAGCTGGGCGCGGCGCTGCGGGAGCACTTTGTGATGTACCGCCAGCCTGTCACCGGGCAGCCGGAGGCGGTCACGGTCCGGGATGAGAAGAACGACGGCTCCAACAACACCACCGCGGTGACCAACTGGACCGTGGACTGGCGCAACGCCCAGGTTAAAATGGCGGATGGACGGTTCGTCCTCACCCTGCCCACCATCAGCGACAGCGACAAGGAGCACACGGAGGAGAAGCGGGACAGCGCCCTGAAGCTGGAGAGCGGCATGACCTATTACATCAAGGTGGATGAGTTGTACGACCTGGCCGTCTCCCCCAATCCCCTGAACTACCAGAACCAGCAGATCTGGGCCCAGGGGAGCGAGCCCCGCCGCAACCTGCCCAAATTTACCACCATCGACGTTCAGGTGTGGCTGAACAATGGGGATGAGCCGGCCATTATCAATGCGAAAAATGGGACGGTCGACTACACCCCTGTGGACGGGCTTGACGAGAAGGGCACTGTTGTCAACTCCGGCAAGCGCATCGACTACCATTTCCAGGTGCGGCCCCAGGACGTGGACCGGGTGGAGGATAACCTGTACTGGGATATGCTGATCTGGTTCAACGACAACGTCAACTTCACCCTCTACTCCCGCCCCATCAATGAGAGCGGCAAGCCCATTGATGCCGTGACCGGCGAGGTGCTGCCGGACGCCGCCACGGCGCCCTGGTATTTGGAGACGCCCACTGAGAGCACCGCCGGCAACCCCACCGTCACCGTGGGCAAGGACAGCTTTAAGAGCTACATCAACCTGTACCGGACCCCGGCCAACGCCATCGTGCCCGACTACAAGCAGATCAAGACCATGCTGGACCCCGTCAATACGGACAAGACCAAGACGCTGCCCAAACGGGAGCTGCGGGAGTACGCCATCCATCTGAACGTCCTGAATGACGAGAATGATTATACCGCCTGGACCAATCCCAATGTGACCCTGCGGGTTTCCGTGGTGGCGGGCACCCGGAACCAGCTGGGCGACATCAAGAGCGGCGGCAACGAAACCGCTTACAACAACGCCTTGAATCAGGGTGTGCGGCCCATCGAGACCCCCACTCCCTACACCATGTCCAAGGGCTTCAACGACCAGCGCCTCCCCAGCATCCAGACGGGTACGCCCAACCTGGTCTCCCGCGCGGACGACAGCGCCAGGATCACCCTGCGGCTGACACGCCCCGGCAAGGTCCACTACATGGTCATGCCCCTGTCCCAGCTGGTGGACCCGGACAATCCCAACGCCTATCTGGACAATGAGGAGCTGGTCGAAGGCGATCTGCTCAAGGTGACCACGTTTACCCCGCCGATCCCCTTGAAGGATGAAAGCGGAAAGGATTTTGCCGGGCTAAAGGACATTCCCCTGATTTTCGGCGACTCTAAGGCGGTCACTACAGGGAGCGACAAGTCAAAGGTGGGCGACCATGTGAAGATCTCCAAGCCGGGCTTCACCAGCTTTACCGAAAGCTCCGGAGACTACGAGCGGCTGGGCATCATCCGGGGGGTCACCGACACGGCCAATATCTCTCAGCAGCTGCTGACCATCGACCTGTCCAAGCAGTTGAAAGCAAACACGGCCTACGTGCTGTGCCTGCTGCCCAGCGGTATCCATACCGTGCCCGACGATAAGTCTGAAATCTTGTGCTATCGCTTTACCACCAACATGATGGAGCTGCCAAAGCTGGAGCTGGCGGGCATCAACAACCCCACCATTGACGCCAAGGTGGAGGATGGCACCTCCGCCCTCATGTCCTATTTTGTGGTGCGGTACGGTTCCGAGGGTTCTGATTTCCAAAAGGACTTTTATAGCGATACCGAAGCCAACAGCATTGCGAAGGCTGAGTATAAGACCGTAAAGGATAGGTATCCCAAGGTGAAAACCGTGCTGGATGCCATGACCACCTATGTCCGGAGCGGGACGGATAACAAATTCCAGGGTACGGTATTCGACCTGTATGCCAAGGATGAGCGGAAGTTTACCTACCGGCAGTTGATCGTGGACAGCAGTAACCCCGACAGCAGCAACCCCACCATCATCGGGGGCAGCGGCCTGGCGGAGGTTGAGCTGGACAACACCGCCCAGTTGAAGCTGGGTGATCTGCCGCGGATGCAGGCGGGCACGGACTATACCATTATCGCGATGGCCCGAAAGGACGCAACCAGCAACAACTACGCCTTCTGCGCATGGCACAAGGTGCATAAGCAGAGCCAGCTGCCGCCCATGGTGAACAGCGCTGCGGTGAGCGGCGTGACACAAAAACTGCAAGATCCAAGTGACCCCGACAGCCCCAGTATTGGCATTGCGTCCGCGCGGGTGACCCTGCAATTTACTGACAGCCTGTATTACTGGGACACAAAGGATAACAAGGGCTACCCCATTGACAACTGTAAGAAGGATGCTGAGAAGCACAGCACGAATCCCGTAGGGAGCGGAAATAATAAATGCTATTCTTTGGGATTTGCGTCCTCTTCCACGTCGAAATATATCACGGTTCTTTGTGCTGACAAGCACACCAATAGAAATGCGATCAAGAACATCGTTCTTGACATAACAGACCTGCCCGGCAACCAGGGTGACAGCATCCTGTTCGATAACTATAAAATCGTGGGCAGCACGGGTAACGGCACCGATCCCAACCGTCACTCGCTTCTGATCACAGTTAGAGCGGTGAACAAGGGCACGGCGGAGGCTCCCAGCTATGACCTGGAAGTTACCATTGACAAAGACTGGGACGCTACCTGAGCCATAGCGCGCTAACCCTCAGACCTCTCCCCGGGAGCGGGCGGACCCCCGCCCGCTCCCCTTTTTCCATCACAAACCCCGCAAAGGAGTAATGCGATATGAAACATGCCTTTTCGCGCCGCCTGGCTGCCCTGGCCCTGGCGTTGACGCTGGCGCTGTCCCTGGCCGTGCCCGCCTGGGCGGCGGATGTGACGATTGCGGATATCAAATTGAGTGAGACAAGTCGAACCATTGAAGTGAAGGAAAACTTCCGGTTGCGAGTTTCCACTGTTGACAAGGACGGGAAAGTAATCGCACAACTTAAAATTGATGATTCTCATGTCAAGTGGACCACATCTGACACCGAATTTATTACACTGACTCCAACAGGTGCAGTTACGGGAATTAAAGCAGGCACCGCGACTATTACTGCGACTTATAGCGACACCATTGATGGAAGCGACGTAACATTTTCTAAAAATTGCACTGTAACCGTCAAGGACCCTCCCCCCCCTGAGACCGTTTTTGTTACCGATTTCCGCGTGAGCCCCACGCTGATCGGCGCCAACACCAACGATACCTTTAAGGTGGGCGAGAGCCGTACCATCACCGCGACCCTCTCGCCCACCTCCGCCACCGACAAGACCGTGACCTGGACCAGCAGTGCGAACCTCAAGGTGGAGCCGGACAGCGCAACGGTGGACAAGGACACGGGCGTGGTCACCGCGAAGGTCACCGCCTTGGCCGCTGGGGCGGGCAGCGTCACCGCCACCACCGGCGGCACGGACAAGGATGGAAGGCAATTGACCGCCAGCTGTACCGTCACAGTAACCCAGGCCGACCCCAGCCTCAGCTTTAAGCCCGCCAGCCCCCTGTTCCTGGAGGCAAATAAGAGCGACACGGTGGAGGCGGTGACCACCGGCGTGTGCAAGTCCATCACCTGGACTTATACGGGCAAGGACATCAGCCTGTCGTCTACCACCGGCAGCACTATTGTTGTCACCGCCGGGGACAAAAAGACGAACAGCGCCGCCCGCATTACCGTCAAGGCGGAGTTCACCGTCCTGCAAAACGGGAAGGAAACTACCAAGACGCTCACCGGCTATTATGATGTCAACGTGGCCGACAGCACCTCCATCCGGGTGGACAAAATCACGCTGAACAAGGACAAACTCACCCTCGCCAAGGACGCCACCTTCGGGCTGATTGCCACCATATCGCCTGCCAACGCTGCCAGCACCAAGATAAACTGGAGAAGTACCAATACCGATGTGGCCACCGTGGATGAGAAGGGCGTGGTCACCGCCAAGGGCGCGGGCGAGGCCACCATCTGGGCGGAACCGGTATACGGCACCGTCCAGGCTTCCTGCACCGTCACCGTGGCCCCCGCCGCCACCGGCGTGGGGGATATCACCGGGGGCGGCACCTACGTCAGCGGGGACGTGCGCAAGTATGTCTTTGGCCGAAACAGCAAGGACAGCCTCACCGTCACCGCCGCCCTTGAGCCCGGCACCACCGCCGACTCCATCCAGTGGAAGCCGGAGGACGCCACCATCGTGTCCATCACCTCCAGCAGCGTCACCGACGGCACGGGCACCGCCGTCATCCGGCGGGGAAGGCCGGGCACCACCACCGTCACCGCCGTCCCCCTGGGCCCCGACGGCAAGCCCCGGGAGGGCGTGACCCCCTCCAAGCTGGAGGTCACCGTCTCGGGCATCTCCCTGGAGAGCACCTTTACCATCGAGGAGTACCGGCGGGATTCCCTGACCCCCACGTTTTTCGGCGACGCCTCGGACAGCAACCCCGCCTGCGATGAGTGGCGGACCAGCGACCCCGCCGTTGTGACGGTGGACGCCAACGGCCTGCTCACCGCCCGCGGCAAGGGCACCGCGGTGGTCACCGCCAGCAAGAACGGCTATGAGGCCAACTGCACCGTCACGGTGGTGGAGGACGCCTCCGGCCTCATCACCCTCACCGGCAGCCATCCCTCGGGCAGCCCGGTGAACATGTCCACCGCCAGCGCCACCAGCACGGCGGGCTCGGGCACCCTGGCCTCGGTGCTGGACAGCATCTCCCGGGCCAAGACCCGCACCGTCAACCCGGACGGCACCCAGACCGCGGGCTATGGCCTGCTGTATGTCACCAACCTGTCGGTGTCCTCCACCGACCAGGGCATCCTCCACGACCAGCACCACTCCTCCGCCGACACCGGCGCGGGGGTGGGCATCCAGGATATCTACTATCCCGGCACGGCCCCCCAGGGCCAGCGGTCGCTGAAAGACCTGTCCTTCGTGCCCCGTACCACCTTCAGCGGCACGGCGGAGATCAGCTACACCGGGCGGGCCGCCAACAACACCACCTTCACCGGCATCATCCGCGTCCCGGTGAACGGCACCGGCGATGTGATGTATAGCTCCACCGAGGGGTCGGTGGTCAACTTCCTGGCCGATGACTTCAACCACTATCACCCCAACCTGCGCTCCGTCTCCTTCACGCCGCCGCTGGACAGCCGGGGCACGCTGTACTATAATTACACCAGCGCCAGCCAGCCCGGCACCAAGGTGACGGCGGGCACCCGGTATTACCGCACCGGAACGCCCGCCATTGACCGGGTGTCCTTCGTGCCCGCCCAGGGCTTTGAGGGGTCGGTGAGCATCACGTACCAGGGCACCGATACCAACAATCGGACCATCAACGGCACGGTGCGCATCACCGTCACCAACAATAAGGGGGGCGCCTCCGCCCCCGGGGACATCTACTATCCCTTCAAGGAGGACGGCTGGACCACCTTCCAGAGCGTGGACTTCCAGCGGGCCAGCCAGGCCGTGCTGGGCGAGTCCCTGTCCTATGTGCGCTTCGCCCTGCCCCACTCCAGCGAGGGCACGCTGTTTTACAACTACCGGGGCTTCGGCAATTATGACTCCGCCGTGTCCAGCACCACCAGCTACTATTACAGCGGCACCCCGGCCCTGAGCGGCGTCACCTTTGTGCCCACCACCACCAGCCCCAGCCAGGTGGACATCTCCTATACCGGCTACACCGTCCGGGGGAACACCTTCACCGGCACCATCCATATCGGGCAGGAGGACACCGCCCAGCAGGGCGGGCTGCGCTACACCGTGTTCACCGGCAAGTCGGTGTACTTTAACGCCTATGACTTCAACACCGCCTGCGTCGCGGCCACCGGGGCCAGCCTGAGCTATGTGCAGTTCACCCAGCTGCCCGCTGTGGGCCAGGGCACCCTGCGCTACACCCGGGGGAACAGCTCCAGCTACAACAACATCGCCACCACCACCCGATGCTACCGCTCCAGCTCCAACAGCTGGGACGTGCAGCTGAGCAACGTCTCCTTCCTGGCCAGCTCCAGCTATACCGGGACGGTGACCATCCCCTTCGTGGGCTACAACACCAACAACAGCTCCTTTACCGGCGAGGTGACCATTCAGGTGACGCCCCCCACCACCGGGGATTCGGTGTTCTCCGGCACCACCGCCAGCCCCATCCGGCTCTCCTCCTCCCGGATGCGCTCCATCTGCTCCGGGGCGCTGAGCAAGGACCTGTCCTACATCACCTTCACCAGCCTGCCCAGCGCCACAGCCGGCCGGCTGTACCTGAACTACAACGGCTTCCGCACCGGCACCCAGGTGAACACCGGCACCCGGTACTACGCCTCCGCCACCCCCAGCATCGACCAGCTCAGCTTTGTGCCCCGGGGGCGGTACAGCGGCCAGGTGACGGTGGGCTACACCGCCACCGACACCAGCGGCAAGAGCGCCAGCGGCCTGCTCACCTTCAACATCACCAGCACCGGAAGCTCCAACTACTTCTCCGACCTGGGGGGCCACGGCTGGGCCGCCCCGGCGGTGGATTACCTGTACCAGAACGGGGTGACAAAGGGGGTCACGCCCAACACCTTCGGCCCGGAGCAGCGCATCCTGCGCTGTGACTTTGTGCTCATGCTGTGCCGGGCCTTCGGCTTCGGCGAGACGGGGGGCTATAGCTTTGCCGACGTGCCCACCAACGCCTACTACGCCGGAGCGGTGGCCGCCGCCAAGCAGCGGGGCATTATCAACGGGGACGGGGTCAACTTCATGCCCAACAGCGAGCTGACCCGCCAGGACGCCATGGTGATGATCTACAACGCCATGAAGGCGGCGGGCTGGGGGGTGAGCCCCTCCTCCACCTCCATCCTGGGCCGCTTCCCCGACGGCGTGTCCGTGGCCAGCTACGCCAGGGACGCGGTGAGCACCCTGGTGCAGATGGGGGCGGTCAACGGGGATAACGGGATGCTCTATCCCTACAACCCCATCACCCGGGCGGAGGCGGCGGTGATTCTCCACTTCGTCATGACGGCGTGAGGCCCGCCAGGGACACAAAGAGGAAAAGGAGGTCCGGAATATGAGCGGCACGCCAGAGCTCAAGCCCGGCGAGACAACACAGATCCTGCTTCAGCCCGGCATGGTGGCGGAGGTGATGACTCCGGAGAACCGGCTGATCTTTGTGGGGCGGGTGGAGAAGGTGCAGGAGACCGGCGTATCCATCCGGGAGGCCAATGACGACACCCTGCCCATGGTGCTGGTGAACAAGCCGGTGAAGGTGCGCTTTTACCAGGAAGAGGGCAGCATCGTGCTCCACGGCAAGGTGTGCGGCAGCACCATCCGCATGTGGAAGGTGGACCGGCTGCAAAGCACCTTTACCAACGAGCAGCGGGCCTTTTTCCGCCAGAGCATCAGCGTGAACATCGAGGCCAAGTGCGGACGGCCCAACCGCGCGGGCCGGGCGGGGGCGCTGTTCCCCTGCAAGGTGCTGGATATCAGCGCCGGAGGGATGCTGATCAGCAGCGGGGAGATCTATATTGAAGGGGAGCGTATCCTGGTCGAACAGGCCGCCCTGGTGGCGGGCGCGCCCACCTTCTCCTTCCGCTGCCAGGTCCGCCGGGCCGGGGAGTGGAAAAAGGGCGTGAACCGCTACGGCTGTCAGTTTGAGTCCCTGTCCTCCCGAGATCAGGACCGCCTGCTCCAAGCCATCTTCACCATCCAGCGGGAGGAGATCAAAAAGCGCAAGGCCCGCTGAACCCTCCGCCAGGCAAGCCAGGTCCCGTCCCCCGTGCCGGGGGACGGGACCTTTGGCGTTTTTTACAAAAGGGAAATGGGATGGACGCCTTGTTTATACGAATCCTCTTTCTCATAACTGGTAAAGCACCAATATCCGGGGAAAAGTGGAAGAAATTCTTGTGGAAAAAACCACTTGTATTCCAGCTCAAAACAGCTATAATGGGGCAACAAGCTGGGGCGGCGGCGCAGGAGCGCCCCAGGGAGGCTATGTACCAGTTCAAACCATCCCGCCTTGGAAGGAGGCAATCACTATGACTAAGGACCTTACCTCGGGCAGCCCCATGCGGCTGATCCTGGGCTTTACGCTGCCCACCCTGTTCGGGCTGTTGTTCCAGCAGCTCTACAACCTGGTGGACGCCATGATTGTGGGCAAGCTGCTGGGCTCCCAGGCCCTGGGGGCGGTGGGCTCCACCGGCTCCATCAACTTTTTTGTCATCGGCTTCTGCCTGGGGGTGTGCTCCGGCTTCGCCATCCCGGTGGCCCAGAAGATGGGCGCCAAGGACTACCCCCAGATGCGCCGGTTCGTGGCCAACGCCGCCTATCTGTCCGCCCTCATCGCCCTGGTGCTCACGGTGGGCACCGGCCTGCTGTGCCGGGACATCCTCACCGCCATGGACACCCCCGCCGACCTCTTTGAGGACGCCAACGCCTACATTTTCATCATCTTCATGGGCATCCCGGTGGTGTTTCTCTACAACCTGCTGGCCAGCGTCATCCGCTCGCTGGGGGACAGCCGGACCCCGGTGTACTTCCTGGCCCTGTCCGCGGGGCTGAACATCGCCCTGGACCTGATCTTCATCCTGTGCTTCGACGCCGGGGTGGCCGGGGCGGCCATCGCCACTGTGCTGTCCCAGGCGGTGTCCGGCCTGGCCTGCCTGGCGTATATGGTGAAGAAGTTCCCCATCCTGCGCATCACCAGGGAGGAGCGCCGCCCTGACTGGGAGACGTGCAAGGGGCTGTGCGCCATGGGCCTGCCCATGGGATTGCAATACTCCATCACCGCCATCGGCTCCATCGTGCTCCAGACCTCTGTCAACGCCCTGGGCAGCGTTTACGTGTCCGCCGTGGCCACCGGCAGCAAGGTGTACCAGCTGCTGGCCTGTCCCTTTGATGCCATGGGGGCCTCTATGGCCACCTACTGCGGTCAGAACGTGGGCGCCGGACGCCTGGAGCGGCTGAATCAGGGTGTGCGCTCCTGCGCCCTGCTGGGCCTGGGCTACTCCATCGCCGCTTTCGCCGGGATGCTGCTGTTTGCCCCCCAGTCCGCCATGCTCTTCCTCAACGCCGCCGACCCGCGGCTGGAGGCGCTGCTGGGCCTCACCGTCCAGTATATTATCACCCTCACCGCGTTCTTCTTCCCCCTGGCCCTGGTGAACATTCTGCGCTTCTCCATCCAGGGCATGGGCTTCAGCACCTTTGCCATTCTGGCCGGGGTGCTGGAGATGATCGCCCGCACCGTGGTGGGCCGCTTCTTTGTACCCGGCGTGGGGTACACCGCCGCCTGCTTTGCCTCCCCGGCGGCTTGGATCTGTGCGGACCTGTTCCTGATCCCCGCCTGCCTGGGCTGCATCGCCCACCTGAAGCGGAGAAATCCCACCGCCTCTCTGGAGACCATCTCCAGGAGGATGATGCGGGGCAAGCCCGTCAAAGCATAATAAATCCCCCCGGCCATGGGCCGGGGGGATTTTGACTGATGTTACGCCACCACGGAGATGGGCCTGCGGGGGTCCTGCTGCTGGTTTTGCTGGTCGGCCTGCTGGCTGTCGGCCGCCTTGGTGACGGTGCGGGTCTCGCCGCCGGACACGTAGACCTTGCCGCACTCCGGGCAGATGCCGGTGTGATAGGTGACGGACTGGCTGACCACCTTCCGGTCCTCCCGCTGGGCCTTGGCCTGCTCCCGGACCACGTGCTCGTTCTCATGGCCGCGCACGGCGGAGGCCGCCTGCTCCGGGGCCACGCTGGTGGGGGTCTTGAAGGACACGCCGGGGTCGTCGGAGCCGTCCTGATACTTGCGCTCCTTACAGGTCTGGCACTCCCCCTCCTCCATAACCTCCTGGGGGCTCTTCGCCTTATCCAGCGCGGGGTTGGAGGCCTTCTGGCCATCGGCACCCTTCAGGTCCGCAGGCTGGGAGCCGTTGGATTTCTCGGCGCCCGCGGCCTGGGCGGCGTTGGACTGCTGGGCGGGGCCGTCCGCGTACTGGATGCGCATCCGCACCGCCATCTCCGCCGGGTCGGAGCCAAAGCGGAGCAGACCGGCCTGGGCGGGGTCCTCCTCGGCGTTCACCGGGCGGACCGGGGTGACGGGCTGGACAGGGGCGTCGGGCTGGTGGACCTTCTGAGCGGCCAGCACCATGCCGGACCGCTGGGCGGGCTGGGCCTTTTCCACGCCCTGGGCCTGGGCGGCGCGGTTGGCGTAGGCCACGCCATAGGCGGCTTGGGCGGAATATGGGCTGTAGGCGGAAATGCCGTTTATCATAGAGATCACCTCATAGACAGCAGATGGGAAGCTCCTTCTGCTATCATTATAGCAGGCGGGGTTGAAAATGCAAGCTGTTTTCGGCAAAATCCGGATAAGGTTTTGCTCCGTTAGGGGAGTTAGGAGCCTACAGCAGCCCCGTCCGCTCCAGCCCCCGCCGCACCGGCAGGCCCACCAGCAGCGCCGCGGCCATTTTCATCAGGTCGAAGGGGATAAAGGGGAACACGCAGGCCGCCAGGGCCTTTTGCAGGCCCACCCCCGCCTGGACGCAGTACCAGGCGGTGCCGAAGGCGTAGAGCACCGCCGTGGCCAGCGCCATCCCCAGAAAGGAGAGGACCAGCGCCAGCGCGGCGCCGCCCCGCCCCCGGTCCCGGAAGCGGGTCAGAGCCAGCTCCACCGTGAAGCCCGCCAGGAGCATCATGGGAAGGTAGCCCACCAGATAGCCCCCCGTGGGCCCCAGCAGGCGGGCCGCGCCCCCGGTGTAATTGCTGAACACCGGCAGGCCCACAAAGCCCAGCAGCAGGTACACCAGGGTGGACACCGTCCCCCAGGGGCCGCCCAGCAGGCAGGCCGCCAGATACAGGGCCAGCGTCCCGCCGGTGATGGAGATGGGGCCGATGGGGACGGAGATGGGGGCCAGGACACAGGTCACCGCCGCCATGATGGCGCACAGCGTCAGATGGCGGGTGTTGATGATGGTTTTCGCGCTCATAGGGATCCCCTCCAATTGTAAACTAATATTCGGATTGAAGTATACAATAGAGAGGGAAGGTTGTCAAGACGGATGTTCCAGGCGTTGCGTTTTTTTGGCATGTGTGGTAAAATAAACAAGCTTAACGTTGTCACGCTGCGCCTGTTCACGACGCGCGGCTTCGCTGCGACTCAAGCAAGATCCAGTCCCACTGCGTGGGCCTTGGGTCCTTGCTTTCGCTCCGCTCCATCCGCGCTGTTCACGACGGCTCCGCGCTTCTAGCTAAAAGTTCTTTTTCGGTTCCTTTTTCTTACAAGAAAAAGGAACAAAAAAGGAGGTCCCCCATGAAGGTGAAATATCTGGTTCAGCGCCTGCTGAACATGAACTACAGGGCCATGCTGGACAAAATCAGCTCCATCCATAAAAAGACGGGCCGGTCCCGCTGGGCCATCTTCCAGGATATGCGGCAGTGCGCAGTGAAGTACGGCGCGGGCTATATGGACTACGACCTGTTCGAAATGTACAACCTGACCCCGGACCAGCGGGACACCTACCTCACCCGGGGGCGGAACAACGAGATCGTGGTGAAGTACAACGCCAAGGACCACATGGCGGACTTCGGGGACAAGATCCGCTTCAACGCCCGGTTTGAGCGGTTCCTCCACCGGGAGTGGGTGCCGGTGACGGGGGACAACCGGGAGGAGGTGCTCTCCTTCCTGGGCCGCCACCCCCAGTTCATGGCAAAGCCCTCCCAGGGCAGCTGCGGCTGGGGCATCGAGAAGCTGGATGTTGCCGATTTCCCCTCCCTGGACGCATTGTACGACCACCTGGCGGAAAAGGCCCCCCTGCTGGAGCTGGAGGAGGTCATCGTCCAGCACCCAGCGGTGGCGGCCATCTACCCCGGCTCCATCAACACCGTGCGCATGGTGACCATCCGGGGGAAGAGCGGGAAGGTCTACCTGGTCACCGCCATGTTCCGCATTGGGAACGGGAAGTTCGTGGACAACTTCAACAGCGGCGGCATGGTGGCCCCCATGGACCCGGACACGGGGACGGTGACCGACCGGGCGCTGGACAAGCGGAAAAACCTGTACGCCGACCACCCCGCCACCGGGACGCCCATCAAGGGCTTCACCTTCCCCGACTGGGACAAGGCCGTGGCCCTGGTGAAGGAGGCGGCCCAGGTCATCCCGGAGGTGGGCTATGTGGGCTGGGACGTGTGCTTCACCCCGTCGGGCCCCTGCCTGGTGGAGGGCAACCAGTTCCCCGGCCACGACATCTACCAGCTGCCGGTGCACACCCCGGACAAAATCGGCATCATGCCCCGCTTCCGGGCCATCGAGGGGTCGGAGGCGGCACAACAGAAAAACCCGGCGCCCTAGGCGCCGGGTTTTTCTGTCGCGCCGTCATTGGACGCCCAGCTCCGACAGCGCTTCCAGCAGCGCCCGCCACTGCTTAAGCAGGGCGGCGTACCGGGCCAGCCCCTGGTCGGTGAGGTGGTAGTATTTCCGGGCGGGGCCGTCCGAGGTCTCCCCCAGGTACTGCTCCGAAAAGCCCTCCCGGCACAGCCCCCGCAGCAGGGCGTACACCGCGCTCTCCTGGGTGTCGGGGAAGGCGGCGTGGAGCTTTTTCAGCAGGTCATAGCCGTACTGGTCCCCCTGGGAGAGCAGGTGGAGCAGGCACAGCTCGATGAGGTCCTTTTTCAGCATAGGGACGCCCCCGTGCCGAGAAGGCCGATCACGGTGATCTCCACGCTGGAAGGCAGAGGAAGGGTCCAGTCCATGGAGGTGAACGCGCTCAGCACACAAAAGGCCATCATCATCAGAGTCAGGCTCATCACGTACACCGCCCGCCAGCGGCGGTCCCGGGCGCGGGCCTTTACCAGGGCGGCGATACCCAGGACCATCAGCGGGATGGAGGACCACTCCAGCAGGATCGCCAGGATATGGGAGGTATAGGTGAGAGGGCCGACATGGACGAGGACGGGAAGCCAAAAAGCCTGATCTGTGAATACGCCGTCCGGATAAAGGGTGATCTGCCAGGACATCCACCAGACCGCCGCCAGAAGGACAAGCTCCACCGCCAGGATCACGGAGACAGCCCGGGGCAGGGCCGTTTTCGGCTCTCCCGCCCGGGGGCGGAACCAAATCAGAGCCGTGGCGATCCCCGCCGCCATGAAATAAAGGTACAGTGGAACGCCGGGGATCAAAAATCCATCGGGGTTGAACAGGGAAAACCACACGGGATAGGGTCCGCCGGGCAGGGGGCTGACGCCGGGAATCAGGATGCACAAGGCCATCACGGTGAACACCGCCAGCCAGGTGTAATAGAGCTTTTTCTGGACCAGGGGCCTGATGACCTGGCGGGGCCTGCCCAGCTCCCGGCCCAGTTCGGGGTCGGCGGCGATGTCCCGGTAGTCGCCCAGCACGTCGTCCGCCTCCTGGCGGGGGAGCATCCACCTTGCCCAGCGCTCCAGCCGGGCCATGTAGTCCTTTTTCATCGGTCCGCGCTCCTTCCACTACTGTAATTTTCACTACTGATAAAAATATAGTAGCATGGCGGAGGGGAAAAGTCAAGGGGCGGTTTGCGTTTGGGCCGGAAATGTTGTACAATGTCGAAAAAGGAGGGATCGGGATGGATTATCGGATCATCGACTGGGAAAACTACCCCCGAAAGGCCCATTTTGAGTACTTCAACGCCATGGCGGACCCCTACGCCGGGGTGACGGTTCCAGTGGACATCACCCGGTTTTTGGCGGCGTGCCGGGCGGGGGAGAGCCCCTTCTTCCTCAGCTTTTTGTGGTGCGCCGGGCGGGCGGCCAACGCCGTACCCCAGCTGCGCCAGCGCGTTTGGGAGGGCAGGCCGGTGGAATTTGCCGCCTGCGACACCTCCCACACGGTGCTGCGGGGGGACGGGACCTACAGCTACTGCCGCCTCAACTGTATGCGGCCCTTTGAGGAGTTCCTGCCCACCGCCCGCCGGGCCCAGGAGGAGGCCAAGGCCCACGGGGACCTGGACGACGGGGAGGACGCCCTGAGCCTGCTGTTCATCTCCACCCTGCCCTGGGTGGACTATACCGACCTGCGCCAGCCGGTGCCCACCCCGGCGGACAGCAACCCCCGCGTCACCTGGGGGAAGTACGTGACGCGGGGGGAGCGGACCACCATGCCCGTCACCCTGCTGGTCAACCACGCCCTGGTGGACGGGGCGCACATGGGGCAGTTTTTTGCCGCGCTGGAAGGGGAGATGGACCGCTTCGCGCAGGAGCGGGGCCGAAGGGAAGAATAAAAAGGACGGGGGCGTTTTGCCCCCGTCTCTTCAATTGATGTACTTTTCCAGGAACGTCTCCACCGTGGACCAATACAGCTCCGGGTCTGCCGCCGCCGCCCCGCCGTGGACCGCGCCGGGGACGGACAGCAGCTCCTTGTCCTCGCAGTAGCAGGCATGATACACCTTGTCCAGCATCCAGTAGGGGACGAAGGTGTCCTCCTCCCCATGGATGAAGAGCATGGGGCGGCTGTCGTTGTGGGACAGCTGCTCCACCGCCGACGCCTCCTTGAAATCGTACCCCGCCCGCACCCGGGACACCAGGGAGGCGGCGTCCAGCACCGGGAAGGTGGGCAGGCCGAACATCTCCTCCAGCTGGACGGCGAACTCGTCCCACACGGAGGTGTAGCCGCAGTCCTCGATGATGCACCTCACGCTGGGGGACAGGCCGGCCTCCCCGGCGGCCATCATCACCGTGGCCCCGCCCATGGAGACGCCGAACAGCACGATTTCCGCGTCCGGGTCCTGCTCCACCAGGGTGTCCACCCAGGCCACGATGTCCCGGCGCTCCGGCCAGCCCATGCCGGCGTAGCGGCCCTGGCTGAGCTCGTGGCACCGGGCGGCGGGGGTGAGGATGTTGTAGCCCATATCGTAAAAGTGGGAGGCGAAGCCGCCCATGCCCTGGGGGATGCCGCCGTAGCCGTGGCAGACGACGGCGTATTTGTGGCTCTCCCCCTCCTGGGGCAGGTACAGGGCGTGGAGGGACAGCCCGTCGTGGCTGGTGAGCCAGCGGTCCTCGGCGTTGTCGGCAAGCCAGGCGTTTTTTCCCTCCAGCAGCCAGTCCTCCTCCCGGTAGCTGTGGAACATGCCGTCGGTCTGGGGGTCCAGGGCGAAATTGAACAGGTAGTTGCCGGCGACGGTCAGCGCGCCCACCGTGAGCACCAGCAAAACGGCCAGCGCGATGAGGGCGGCCTGGCCCGCCCGGCGCTTTTGGACAGAGCGCTCCATGCCATCACGACCTTTGGGTTGATGTCTCCGCAGCCTGCGCGGGGACCAAATTATATCACAGGGATCGGCCCCTGTCCAGAAAAGCATGTCTAAGCGGGGGGAAAAGCCAGCCATCCCGCGCCCCGGCCCACGGCTGGGCCGGTTTCACCCGTTTTGTCCCCCGGCATACAATGGGAGTGGAAGGGGACCGTCCCACCCGCCCCGACCCATCAACCATCGGGAGGTACAAAAATGGCTGAATTTATCGAGCCGGGCCCGATCTGTGATACCGCCGGTATCCGGGAGGCCGTGTGCATCCACACCCGAAAAATCTTTGACAGCTGCCGCGACAAGGACTGCGTGGAGGACCTGCGGCTCTATCCCACCGTCAGCTCTCAGGCCGTCATTGACCGGGCCATCAGCTTGAAGGCCGGCCAGGCCGAGCTGCTGTACGCTTACATCGACGTGGAGCCTGTGGGCTTCAACCGTGGCTACTTCACCGTAGATGTGCGCTACTTCTACCGGGTGACCGCCGACGCTTTTGTGGGCGCCGCCCGGCCGGTGTCCATCTGCGGCCTGGCTGTGTTCGACAAGCGGGCCATCCTGTTCGGCAGCGAGGGCAGCGCCAAGGTGTTCTCCTCCGACAGCCGGGCGGACGACCTGGACGAGCAGAATCTGATGAGCACCAACCTGCCCATCGCGGTGGTCAAAGTAATTGATCCCAAATAGGCAGGCGGAAAACCTGCCTATATCCATAATAATTGCGGAATATGGAGCGTGTTCAGCCCATATCGCGCCCGCGCCGCCGTACATGCCCACCGTGTTCGACAAGGCCCGGCGTCAGCTGTCCATGGCATGCGTTCCCTAGCTCAAATAGCCCTCCCGGGCCTTGACGCCGAATCGCTCCTCCATCATGTGGAGCTGCTCATCGGTGATGGTGTTGACCCGGGGCAGGTGGGCAATCTTCATGTAGATCTCCGCCGCCTTCTCCGCCGTCTCGATGAGGCCGAAGGTCTCGTCCAGATCCCGGCCAGCCCCGTAGATGCCGTGCTGGGACCACACCACCAGCCGGGCGGTCTTCATCTCCTCCGCCGTGGCCTGGCCGATCTCGTTGGTGCCGCACAGCATCCAGGGCAGCACGTTCACCCCCTCGGGGAACACCACCACGCACTCGGTGCACATCTGCCACAGGGTGCGGGTGAAGGCGCGGCTGTCCAGGTCGTGGACGTAGGTCATGGCCAGCAGGTTGGCCGGGTGGCAGTGCATGACGACGCGGCTCTCCGGGTCCGCGCCCAGCCGGGCGGCGTGGCTCATCATGTGGGCGGGGAACTCGCTGGTGAACTTGCCGCCGTCGGTGAAGCCCCAGAGGAGCTGGGCAATCTTTCCGCCGTTAATGAGCTTTACCAGACCCAGGTTGCAGGCCGGGTCGTACTGCACGTTTTTGAAGTACTTGCCCGTGCCGGTGACCAGGAAATATTTCCCCTCCAGTGCCGGGGCCTCAAACCCGGTGGGGATTTCGCGAATTACGGCGTTTACATCCACATACCCCGCCACGTCGGATTCGTCCAGCAGGACACTGATATTGCCGCCGTTGCGCTCGTCCCAGCCGTGCTGGTACATGTTGGCGCAGGTGCGGACCATTTCAATCAGGAACGGCGCTTCTAAAATGTTCTTCATAGCTCTCAACCTCTCTTGCTGAGCACGTCAGCCTCATATCGCTCCACGACGGGGAGCCACTCCCCGTCCAGCGGCGCGCCGCACACGCGGCAGTACTCGTCCCAGACCTCCCCGAAGGGGGCGGTTTTCAGCTCCTCCTGGAGCACCATCAGCCGGGTGAAATTTCCGCTGTCCTGGAGGGACTTCTCCTCCTCCGCCGGCTGGAGCAGGGCGGCCAGCAGCGCCTTTTGCAGGTTGCGGAAGCCCACCGCCCAGGCCGCTACCCGATTGATGGAGGCGTCGAAGTAGTCCAGGGCGATGTGTACCCGTTCCGGGCCGCAGCGGACGATCTCCCGGCAGATCTCCTTTGTCTCGTCGTCGAACAGCACCACATGGTCGCTGTCCCAGCGGATGGGACGGGTGACGTGGAGGGCGATCTCCGGGAAAAAGGCCAGCAGGGCGGGGATTTTGTCGCTCACCACCTCGGTGGGGTGGTAGTGGCCGTTGTCCATCAGAGGGATGCACTTGTCCCGGTTGAAGGCGGCGTAGCTCAGGGCGAACTCAGCGCTGCCCACGGTGTACGCCTCCACGCCGATGCCGAACACCTTGGACTCGACGCAGGGCTTCACCAGCTTAAAGTCGTAGGGCTCAGACAGAATCTCGTCAATGGCCTGACGGTAGCGCGCCCGGGGCCCCATGCGGTCGCCGGGAATGTCCTTGAAGCCGTCCCCCATCCAGATGTTCATGACGCAGGGCTGGCCCAGCTGCTGGGCCAGATACTGGCTGATGCGGATGCAGGCTTTTCCGTGGTCGATCCAGAACCTGCGGGTCTCCTCATTGGGGGAGGAGAGGGTCAGTGGGTCGCACTTGGGGTGGCTGAAGAAGGTGGGGTTGAAGTCGCAGCCCAGTCCCCGTTCTTTGCAGAAGTCCACCCAGGGGGCGAAGTGCTTGGGCTCCAGCTTGTCCCGGTCCACCCACTCCCCAGGCTCAAAAATGGCGTAGCTGGCGTGAAGGTTCAGCTTTTTCAGACCGGGGCATAGCTTGAGTGCTATGTCCAAATCGGCCATCAGCTCCTCCGGCGTGCGGGCCCGTCCGGGGTAATTCCCCGTGGTCTGGATGCCGCCGGTGAGGGGTTTATTCGGGTCGGTGTCGAACCCCCGCACGTCGTCCCCCTGCCAGCAGTGGAGGGACACGGGGATGGTTTTTAGCCGCTGGATGGCGGCGTCCGCGTCCACGCCAAAGGCGGCGTATTTGGTTTTTGCTTCCTGATAGCTCATACTGCTGCCTCCATTTGAAGTTTTAAGTTACCCAGGGCCGTGGCCTCGATGGGCAGGGCGATCACGGTTTTGCCCGTTGCCTCCTCCGTCAGCCGGTTCAAAAACTGGTTCTTCGCCCCGCCGCCCACGATGTACAGCTTTTCATAGGTGCGGCCCGTGTTGGCCTCCAGCTCCCGGATGGCGTCCCGGTAGCTCAACGCCAGGGAGCGGTAGGCGCAGCAGAAATAATCGCCCACGTCCTCTGGCTTGACGCCCAGCGCCCCGTCAAAGGCGGCCCTCATGCTGTCCGGGGCCAGGAAGCAGGGGGCGTTGGCGTCCACAGTCTCGGCGAAGGTGCTCTCCTCCGCCTCCGCCACAATCTCCGGGAAGGTCTTGTCCGGGCACAGCTCGTCCCGGAGGCGGTTGACCATCCACATGCCCATGATGTTCTTCTGATAGCGGTTGTAGCCCACGCCCCCCTCGTTGGAGTAGTTGGCGGCCATGCTGGCGGCGTCCGTCAGGGGCCGGGGCGTTTTTACCCCCAGCAGGCTCCAGGTGCCGGAGGAGATGTAGGGCTGCTCCCCGTCCATGGGAATTCCTTCAACGGCGGAGGCGGTGTCATGGGTGGCGCACAGCACGGCCCTGACGTCCCGGTACTCGCCCACGGGGGTCCCCGGCCTCTGGAGCCTGGGGAACAGCCGGATGGGCAGGCCCAGCTTTTCCACCAGCTCCAGATCAAACTCTCCGGTTTCAGCGTTTACCAGCCCGGTGGTGGTGGCGTTGGTGTACTCCTTGGCCTTTATGCCGGTGAGCCTCCACAGCAGATATTCCGGCACCATAAGAAAGTCCGTCGCCCCCTCCAGCCGCCCCGCCAGCCTGTCGGCGCAGAGCTGGTAGACGGTGTTGAAGGGCTGGAACTGGCAGCCGGTGCGGGCATACAGCTCCTCAAAAGGGACCTTTTCGTGGAGGTTGGGGATCACCGTTTCGGTGCGCCCGTCCCGGTAGGCATAGCAGGGCCGGACCTCCTCCTCCCCGCGCAGCAAGGCGTAGTCGCACCCCCAGGTGTCGATGGAGAAGCTGTCCAGCGCACCAAACTCCTCCAGCGCCCGGTCGATGCCCTCCCTGACGTGGTCCAGCAGGGCGTCCAGGTCCCAGGTGAGGTGTCCGTCTGCCTCCCGCACCCCGTTGGGGAAGCGGTAGACCTCCTCTGTTCTAATCCCGCCATCCTCCCGCCAGCCCACGATGTGGCGGCCCGACGACGCGCCGATGTCGATGGCGAGGTAGTAATTCGCTGTTCCGCTCAACACATACACCCCCTTAATTTCACAGGACCTGCCATCCGATTTAGTCCGCAGGCAGCAGCAGGGTCAAAATATCATCCTCCGCGGACCTGCTGGGCAGCACAGTCAAGGCGCCCAGCAGGTCCTGACCGGGCAGGTCCGTCGCGATATCCGCCAGGGCGGCGTAGCTCCCGGCGTCCAGGCCCGCCAAAGCCGGGCAGTCTTTCCACTGTGGGGCGCCGTCGGCGTGCACCTTGTCGGCGTAGCGCTCCAGAAAGCCCCGCGGGTCCTCCACCAGATAGAGGGCGCTGACTCCGGCGGCCACATCAGTGACCAGCAGGGTGCTCCCGGCAGTCTGTATATCCACATCCTTCGCGCTACCGTCAAATACCACCGTGTAGTCATTGACCTGGACCAGCGCCCTGCCGTCCCCGTTCCGGTCCCCCACCAGAGCGGCAAGGGAGCTCTCCAGAGCAGAGCGCACACCGTCCGGGAGGGGCTGGGCGTGGACAAGGGCGATCTGCAGATCCGGCTCCTTTCGATTCAGCAGGGTGCCCAGCGCCCCGGCAAAGAGGCTGACGCACAACACCACGCCCACCACCAGCGGCCAGCGCCGCCGCCACCAGATCTCGGTGCGCTGCCCGGCGGTGAGGCCCCGCTCCGGGGCCGGGGCGGGCTCAAAGGCGGCCCCGGGGCTGTTCTCCACCCCGAAGGCGGCGCACAGCGCGGGCAGAAGAATCTGGGCGGACAGCAGCGCCGGGGGCCAGAAGCCCACCGCCAGGGCCAGCGGGACACTGGCGGGGAACAGCCCCACCAGCAGCGCGGCCCATGCCAGCAGCACCGCCGCCGTGCCCAGCACCCGGCCAGGGGTGCGGGCCAGCATGGACAGCGGCCGTTTCAGCCTGCCGTCCTCGCCCTTTTTGGAAAAAGCCAGAGACGGGAAGAGCACGGCGGCGGCCAGCGCCAGCAGGTACAGGTCCAGCCCAAGGACGACCCATATGGCGAGGGGGGGCCGCCCTCCCTCCCCCAGCAGGGCGGCGAAAAAGCTGCCCGCCGTCAAAAAGCCGGCACCCAGCGCCCCCAGCCCCGCCCCCTGGATGGACGCCGGGGCCAGGGACCGGGCCATGGCCCCCCGCCAGCGGCCAAGCCAGCCCCTGGTCCCGCCCCGGAAGCATTGCAGGGCGACGGCATTCATCGCCGCCCAAAAGGGCCCGGCAACGGCCCCGCCCAGCAAGCCCCCCCAAAGGGCCAGCCACAAGCTCTCATACACCAGCCCCAGGCTTACCCCCATGGCCAGGGGCAGAAAACCGGCGAAGGTGAGTATGTTGCTCCCCAGCAGCCCGCCCAGGTTGTCCCAGAAGGCCCCGAACCAGCGGCCCGGCCCTTTTTGAGGCGGGCGGTCCCGCCCGTCCCCGTCCAGAAAGCGATTCAAACCGAATAGATCCATGTCAGCCGCCTTTCACCCGCTGCATATATTCCCGGGGGCTGATCCCCTCCACCTTTTTAAACACCTTGCTGAAGTAAAACGCGCTGTCAAAGCCCACCCGCTCGCTGATCTCGTAGATCTTCAAGTCGGTGGAGGCCATGAGATCCTTGGCGGCGTTGACCCGGGTGGCGGTGACAAACTCCACAAAGCCGCTCTCTCCCCACTGGGAGAAGAGCTGACTGAGGTAATTGGGGCTGAAATTGAACACCGACGCCACCTCGTTCAGATTCAGCCGCTTATCCAGGTTCTGACGGATGTACTCCTGCACCTGCACCACCTGCTGGGCGTGATAATCCAGCACCTGGGGGCGGCAGAACACAATGGGGTTCTTCGCGCTGAGCAGGGACAGGGTGGAGAAGGCCGCCCGGTGGCTCTCGCACACCTCCAAAATATCGTCCACGGGCCTGCCCACCGCCCACCAGACCGGAGTTCCAAAATAGCCCTGAACCACCTCGCCCGCTTTTTCCAGGGCGGCGGCCACCTGTTCCTCCCACATCCCCAGCTCCGACAGCGGGAAGAGCGCGGAGAAATGGCGCAAATCCATCCCCGTCACCGTGCAGGGCATATATTTGGGCAGCGTGCCGGCCGCCATATTGGTGATCCCCGCGCTGAGGGTGGCCAGCTGCTTGGTGTCCAGGGTGCGGTTTTGCAGGGCGCCCAGCGCCACCACATAGTACGGCGCGTCAAAGCGCAGGCCAAAGTCGCCGCACAGGCGGCGGAATTCCTCCCCGTCGTCGAACAGCCCGCCGTAGAGCTGGAGGAAAAACCGCTCCCGGTACTGGCTCAGGCCGTTGGCCGGGGTCAGCACGGCGCTGCCCGGAGCCCGGAGGGCCCGCTCACGCTGGATGCGGTGCTCCGCCCGGCGCAGGGCGTTTTCCAGGCTCTGGGGGGTGAGGTCCAGCTTTACCAGGTATTCCAGCACCCCCAGGTTGATGGACTGCTTCACATAGTCAAACTCCTCATAGCTGGTCAGCATAATGAACACAGGCAGGCCAAGGTCCAGCTCCTGGCACTTTTTGGCCAGGGCCAGCCCGCCCATCACCGGCATTTTAATGTCGCACAGCACCAGATCGGGGCACTGCTCCTTTACCAGCTCCAGCGCCTCCTTGCCGTTTCGGGCGGTCCCGGCGATCTCCCAGCCCAGCTTGTTCCAGTCCAGCATCCCCTGCAGTCCGATGAGGACCAGGGGCTCGTCGTCCACCAGCAATACCTTAAACATCGTCCCATCCCCAAATCCGTCGTTATTGTTCCGCACATGATAAAATATTCCCTCAACATTGTGGCTGCTTAGGAAGACGTATGGTGACGGTGGTGCCCTCACCCGGGGCGCTGCGCACCGTCAGGCCATAGTCGGGCCCGAAGCTGAGCTGGAGCAGCCGATGGACGCTCCACAGCCCCACGTGGCGGAAGGGCTCCGCCTCCCCGGGCCGCTCTCCCCCGCCGGACAGCAGCGTTTGGATCTGCTCCTCCTCCATGCCCGCGCCGTCGTCGGACAGGTCGATCAGCACGTCTTCCCCCTCCGGGACGCGCCGTATGTCCACCCACAGCCTGCCCACCCCGCCTTTGGGCTCGATGCCGTGGAAAATGGAATTTTCCGCCAGAGGCTGGAGGGTGAAGCGCGGGATGAGGTAGCCGCTCCACTCCCCCCCGTCCAAATTCGGAGCGGTCAGCGAGATCGTCCCCCCATAGCGGTATCTCTGTATGGTAAAATAGTCCTCCAGCAGGGCGAACTCGTCCTCCAGCGGGACCAGCTTCCGGGTGCCCTTGGATACGCTCTTGAGCAGACGGGACAGGGCGGTGACCATCTCGGCTACGCCGGGGGCGTGCTGGATGGTGGCCATCCATTTGATGCTGTTCAAGGTGTTGTAAATAAAATGGGGGCTGATTTGATTTTGCAGCATCCGGTACTCCAGGTCCAGACGCTGCTTTTCGTCCTCAATGCGGCTGTCCATCAGGGAGGACACGCTCTGGGACAGCTTATTGATGCCCCGCCCCACGTCGCCCAGCTCGTTGTCCCACTCGATGGTGGGATCGATGGAGAACTCGCCCCGGCCCACCTCCTCCATCCGCTTCTGGAGCGCGCCGATGGGGGCGGCCACCGTCCGATGGAGCAGCGCCGCCATCCCCAGCCCCATGACCAGCACCAGCCCCAGGCTCACCAGGACGGGCCCGCCCAGCAGGGAGAGGGGGTGCGTCATGCGGTCGTTGGGGATGACCTGCGCCAAATAAAGCTGGTGGAGGCCCAGGGGGCGGGCGACCACGCTGCACGCCTGCCCATCCAGCTGGGCGGAGTAGAGCAGCGTGCCCCGGTCCAAGGTCTCCTCCACTCCGGTCTCCGGCTGGGGGAGCTGGTCCACCCCGCCCAGGTCCACCAGCCGCTCCCCCTCCACCCGGTAGAGCCGCCCGCCCATGATCCAGCACAGCCACGCCCCCTCCTCCAGCGTGAAGCTTTTCAGCGTGTCGGTGATGAGGGCAGGGGATACGGACAGGTACACCCAGGCGCTGTTTCTGCCGTCATAGCTGGCCATATTGCTGGAGATGGGGATTCCCTCCAGGGTGATGCCCGGCTGGAGCAGGGGGTCGGATAGAATCCGGTCCCACTGGATGGCGGGGCCGTCCCCGTCCAGGCCGGGGAGCCGCCCAATATTGTGGCGGCCGATGAGGACGGACTGGCTGGCCGCCGTGCCCATCATAATCAGCCGCCCGTTGCTGCCGTAGATGAGGAACCGCTGGATATAGGGGGCGGTGTGCATGGAGTTGAATTTGTTGGATATGATGGGATACACTGTGTTGGTCAAAGTGCCGTTGGAGATGTTGGACAGCACGGCGGTGCGCACCGTGGAGTCCACCCGGCACCAGCGGGACAGGTCGTCCACCTCCTGGATGTCCTGCCGGAGGGCGGCGGAGGAGATCTGGAGGGCGTACTCGGCGGATTGGATGACGGAGCGGCGCAGCTGGGCGGACAGGGACAGGGCGCTGGTCACCACGATGACGCCCGCCGCCAGCAGAGTGAACAGGATGGCCAGGGCCAGCACGCGGGCTTGAATGCCGAATCGGACCGCGCCGGTTTTGTACGGATACGCCATATCTCCGCCCCCTTATTTCAGTTATTTGTATCATATCATCAAAAGAATTGCCCTGTCAAATGGCCTCGCGGACTCGACCTGTCAAACTGCACAAATCGTTTCCGTGAAAAATGACAGCATTTTTGAAAAATTACATCTTTTCCAAAATTTGCGGAAAAAAGTGAGAGAGATTTTACAGGCCATTCGTCAAATCTTCCATTCAGAACCGCTAAAAAAGCCGCTACAATCACATTATCCGATGGGCGATTCCACCAAATGCTTTTCGGCGCCGCCCGTCGAAGCGGAACATACCCTAAATTTTAAAGGAGGAAAAGACATGAAAAAAATTCGTAAGCTCCTGTGCGCCGTTTTGGCCATGGTCATGGTGCTCAGCCTGGCCGCCTGCGGCGGCCCTAGTAGCGAGGCCAGCAAGGCCCCCGAGGGGAACAACAGCTCCGCCCCCGCCCAGAGCAAGGAGGGCGGCGAGCCCAGCAATGAGGAGGTCACCCTGAACTGGGCCATCTGGGACAAGGACTCCACCGCCTACTGGCAGGCCCTGGCCGACGGGTACATGAAGGGCCACGAGAACGTGAAGATCGAGATGACCGACCTGGGCTCCAACGACTACATGACCCAGCTGGCCACCCAGCTGTCCGGCGGCAACGGCGAGCTGGACGTGGTGTCCATCAAGGACATCCCCGGCTACGCCAACCTCATCAACCTGGACCTGCTGGTGCCCCTGAACGACAAGCTGACCACCCCCAAGGAGGACTTCAACGGCGTTCTGGACCAGCTCACCGCCGAGGATGGCAACTTCTACGGCATCCCCTTCCGCTCCGACTTCTGGGTGGTGTTCTACAACAAGGACCTGTTTGACGACGCCGGCGTGGACTACCCCTCCAACGACATGACCCTGGACCAGTACGATGAGCTGATGCGTAAGATGACCTCCGGCTCCGGCGCCGAGAAGGTCTACGGCGGCCATTACCACACCTGGCGCTCCGCCGTGTCCCTGTTCGGCATCCTGGACGGCAAGAACACCATCGTGGACGGCAGCTATGACTTCCTGAAGCCCGTCTACGAGCGGGTGCTCAAGCAGCAGGAGGACGGCGTGGTGCCCGACTTCGGCGAGCTGAAAACCTCCGGCCTGCACTACTCCGCCGCCTTCCAGAACGGCTCCGCCGCCATGGTGAACATGGGCAGCTGGTTCCTGGCCACCATGCAGAAGTATAACGCCGAGGCCGCCTCCAACGGTGTGGAGCCTGTCAACTTCGGCATGGTGAAGTACCCCCATCCCGACGGGGCCCCCGCGGGCAGCACCCTGGGCACCGTGACCTCCCTGGGCGTGAACGTGAACTCCACCAAGCAGGAGGCCGCCATTGACTTTGTGAACTGGTGCGCCAGCGCCGAGGGCGCCGCCGTTGTGGCCGCCACCGGCACCTTCCCCGCCGCCAGCACCAGCGAGACCCTGGATATCATCGCCGCCACCGAGGGCTTCCCCGAGGACGCCGCCTCCAAGGAGGCGCTGACCACCGCCGCCGTCTATCTGGAGATGCCCTACAGCCCCAAGGCCTCCGAGATCGAGACCGTCCTCAACACCGAGCATGACGCCATCATGACCGGCGCCGAGACCGTGGACGAGGGCATCAAGAACATGAATGAGCAGGTGCAGGCCATCCTCAACGGCTGATCCTGTCCGGGCAGCGGAGCCTGACAACGCGAAGGGGAGGGCGGGCGCGGGCCCGTCCCCCCTTTCCCCTTGAAATCTGTGGGAAGGGAGAGAAACCTGTTATGACCGCTCCGGCAAAAAGCGCTCCCAGCAAACCCCGGGCGAAGAAAAGCGACCGCACTCTGCTCAATAACCTCACGGCCTATTCCTTCATCGCCCCCAACTTCATCGGCTTCTGCGTGTTCACCCTGGTGCCTATGGTGTTCGCCATCGCTCTGTCCCTGTGCAATTGGGACGGGCAGCACGCCATCCAGTTTGTGGGGCTGCAGAACTTTATCGACCTTCTGGGGGATCACGGCTTCAAAAACGCCTTTTGGAACACCATCGTCTACTGCGTGGGTACCGTGCCCCTGACTCTGGTTTGCTCTCTGGGCCTTGCCATCCTGCTCAACCAGAACGTGAAATTCCGCAACTTTTTCCGTACGGTGTCCTTCTTCCCCTACGTGGCCTCGCTGGTGGCGGTGGCCGCCGTGTGGAACATGATCTTCAGCCCCAGCATGGGCCTGGTGAACATGGTGCTCTCCTCCCTGGGGGTGGAGAACCTGCCCCGGTGGGCCGCCGGCAAGGAGACCGCCATGATTACCGTCATCCTGTTCAGCGTGTGGAAAAACATGGGCTACTATATGGTGATCTATCTGGCGGGGCTCCAGGGCACCAACCCCTCTCTGGACGAGGCCGCCGAGCTGGACGGCGCCAACAAGTGGCACATCTTCTGGCACATCACCCTGCCCCAGCTGCGCCCCACCACCTTCTTTGTGACCATCACCCTGACCATCGCCTCCTTTAAGGTGTATGACCAGATGTATATGATCACCCAGGGCGGCCCTGGAGACGCCACCATGACCCTTGTGTACGACATCTACAACACCGCCTTTGTGAACACGCCCAAGTACGGGTACGCCAGCGCGGAGGCCATGGTGCTGTTCGCCATGGTGCTGATCATCACGCTGATCCAGTTCAAGGGCTCGTCCAATAACGATTAAGGGGGTGGCGGATATGGCAGAGAAGAAGCTATCCAGCAAAAAGACCAACAACACCGTCACCATGGTGGTCATCTACGCGGTGCTGATTATCGTCACCGCCCTGATGCTCATCCCCTTTGTATGGATGCTGTCCGCGTCCCTGAAGATGAACAAGGACGTGTTCACCTTCCCCATCCAGTGGATTCCCGACAACCCCCGCTGGAAGAACTACGTGGACATCTGGACCAAGATCCCCCTGCTCACCTTCGTGAAGAACAGCGCCAAGCTGACCATCATCGTTACCCTGCTCCAGCTGTTCACCTCCAGCTTCGCCGCCTACGCCTTTGCCAAAATGGACTTCAAGGGCAAGAACATGCTGTTCCTGGGCTACATCGCCACCATCGCCGTGCCCTGGCAGGCATACATGGTCCCCCAGTTCATGATGATGCGGGCGTGGCACCTGAACAACACCCACCTGGCCATCATCTGCCTGCAGGCATTCTCCGCCTTCGGCGTGTTCCTGATGAAGCAGTTCTATGAGGGCGTGCCCAGTGAGCTGTGCGAGGCCGCCCGGATCGACGGCCTGACGGAGTACGGCATCTGGTTCCGGGTGATGCTCCCCCTGTCCAAGCCCGCCCTGTCCACCCTCACCATTTTCACCTTCGTGAGCACGTGGAACGACTTTTTGGGCCCCCTGATCTACTTGACCCGGAACGAGCTGAAAACCATCCAGATCGGCCTGCGCATGTTCATCAGCCAGTACTCCGCGGAGTACGGCCTCATCATGGCCGCGTCGGTCATCGCCCTGATCCCGGTGCTCATCGTGTTCCTGTCCCTGCAAAAGTATTTTGTGCAGGGCGTTGCGTCCACCGGCCTCAAGGGGTAACATAAAACAGCACGTGGAAACTGTCGCCAAGGGGCAGGGCACTGGCCCTGTCCCTTGGTTTTTACAACGGGGTGTATATTTATGTCATACTATCACTATACGGAAAAGGATTTTTCCTCCAAGGCAGGGGCCCAGGCCGCCCTGCTGCGGCTGCTGGAGCCGCTGAAGCCCTTTTACAGCCAGGGGGGCGCGCGGGTGGAGCTGGGCGTCACCAGCGCCCACTATGAAAACGACTCCATCCCCATGGAGGCCTTTGCCCGGCCCCTGTGGGGGCTTGTCCCCTTCTGGGCGGGGGGCGGCAGCGAGCCCGAGTTCGAGGAGCTCTACCGCCGGGGCTTTGAGAACGGCCCCGACCCAGACCACCCCGAGTACTGGCACACCTGCCGGGACTACGACCAGAAGTTCTGCGAGATGGCGGCGGTGGCCTACGGCATTCTGTTTGCCCCGGACAAGATCTGGGCGCCCCTGTCGGAGCGGGGGAAGGACAACCTGGTGGAGTGGCTGTGGGAGATCAACCGCCACGAGTGCTGCGCCTGCAACTGGCAGTGGTTCGCCATACTCACCAACCTGGCGCTGAAATCAGTGGGCCGGCCCTATAGCCGGGAACGCATGGACTCCGGGCTCCAGATGATGGAGGACTACTACGACGGGGGCGGCTGGTACGGCGACGGGGCCGGGGGCGAAAAGGACTACTACAACCCCTTCGTCATGGTGAGCTACGGCCTGCTGTACGCCAAATTTATGGACGGGGAGGAGCCCGAGCGGTGCGCCCGGTTCCGGGAGCGGGCCCGGGCCTTTGCCCGGGACTACGTGTACTGGTTCGCCGGGGACGGGGCCTCCATCGCCTACGGCCGATCCATGACCTACCGCTTTGCCCAGGGGGCCTTTTTCGCCGTGGCTGTGCTGACGGGGGAGGAGGTGCTCCCCCTGCCGGTGATGAAGGGCATCCTGGCCCGGCATCTGGCCTGGTGGCTGAACCAGCCCATCTATGACAACGCCGGGGTGCTCACCATCGGCTACGCCTACCCCAATCTGCAGATGTCGGAGAGCTACAATGCCCCCGGCTCCCCCTACTGGGCGCTGAAGTGCTTCGCCTTTCTGGCCCTGCCGGACGGCCACCCCTTCTGGGCGGCGGAGTGCGCCCCCATGCCGGAGCTGGACGCCTGCAAATTCCTGCCCCACGCCAATATGGTTGTCCAGCGGGACGGGAACAATGTGGTGGCTCTGGTCCCTGGGCGCGCGGAGCTGGACGACCACAGCCACACGGTGGAGAAGTACAGCAAATTCGCCTACTCCAGCCGCTTCGGGTTCAGTATCTCCCGGGCCCCGTACACCCTGCCCCAGATGGCCCCGGATAGTATGCTGTGCTTTCAGGTGGGCCGCCTTTACTACGTCCGGGACACAGTGGAGCCGGAGTACTGCGTCGGCCCGGACGGCATCGAAACCTGCTGGTCGCCGGTGGACGGGGTGCGGGTGACCACCCGGATTGAGCCCACCCCCACGGGCCATATCCGCACCCATGTCATTGAGAGCGCCTATGACTGCGCGGCCTATGACTGCGGCTTTGCCGTCAACGCCGACGACCGGCTGGACACTGCGCGGGAGGCCGACGGCCCCCGGGCCGAGGCCCGCTGCGGCGAGGACTTCTGCGCGGTGGCCTCCCTGGAGGGGGCGGGCCGGGGCGAGGTGTTCCTCCCCGACCCCAACACCAATCTGATCTTCCCCAAGACCGCCATCCCCATGGCGGTGTACCACATCCGCCGGGGCACGCGGACCATCCGCACCCGGGTGGATTATTTCGCGTGAGCGCCGCCGGACAGGGCGGCGGGTGGATGACCATCCGGTCGTGGGCGGGCGTCCGTCCGGCCGACGTGTTCCGCCGGGAGGGAAGTAACGCCCCTGTGCCGGATACGGGCGCGCCCCAAAACCTCCATGTGCTGGCGCGGGGGCGGGTGAAGCTGCCGCCGGGGAAATGTGTGCTCCGGCTCAGCGCCGACGACTACTACCACGCCTGGTTGGACGGCGAGTGGCTGGGCCAGGGGCCCGCCCCCTCCGTCCACAGCCGGTACTGGTATCAGGAGTATCCCGTGGAGGGGGGGCGGACGGTGACGCTGGCCGTCCACCTCTACTACCAGGGGCTGGTGAACCGGGTGTGGAACAGCGGGGACGGGCGGCTTGCCCTCTGGGCGGAGTTCCGCCGGGGGGGTCGGGTGGTGGCCCGGTGCGACGGCAGCTGGCGGTATCAGCTCTGTACCGCCTACTCCGGGCCGACCACCGGCTACGACACCCAGTTTTTAGAGGATTTCGACAGCCGCCGCTGGCCCGAGGGCTGGGAGCGCCCCCAGTTCAGGGCCAGGGGCTGGGGCCGCCTGGTTCCGGCCAAGTGGGCGGACTATCAACTGTCCCCCCAGCCCACCGCCAGCCTGTGGCGGGGCCGGGTGGACGCCGTATCCAGTCGTTCTGTCCCCGGTGGGGTGCTGCTGGACTTTGGGGGCGAGCGGGTGGGGACCCTCCACGCCGCGGCCCGGGGCAGACCGGGAGACAAGCTCACCCTCCGCTTCGGGGAGGAGCTGGACGAGGCGGGCCGGGTGCGGTTTGAGCTGCGCTGTAACTGCCGCTATGAGGAGCGCTGGACCCTGGGGGAGGGGGAGAGCGTCCTCCACCCCTTTGACTACAAGGCCTTCCGCTATGTGGAGGTGCTGGGGCTGGATGCCCCCGGTGTGGAGCTCACCCAGTGCTGGGTGTGGGAGCGGCATTACCCCATGGACGGCGGGCTGTGTGCCTTGTCCTGCCCCCAGGATGAGCTGGAGGGCATTTTTGAGATCTGCAAAAACGCCGTGCGCTGCGGCTGCCAGGAGGCGTACCTGGACTGCCCCAGCCGGGAGAAGGGGCAGTACCTGGGGGACGCCGTCATCACCGCCCGCTCCCAGGCGTGGCTGACGGGCAAGACGGACCTGCTGCGCAAGTGCGTCGGGGACTTTATGGCCTCGGCGGAGGTATCGCCCTCCCTGCTGGCGGTGGCCCCCGGGGCCCTGCGGCAGGAGGTGGCCGATTTCTCCCTGCTCTTTCCCGCCCTGCTGCTGACGGACTACGAATTCACCGGGGACCGAGAGTTCCTGCGGCAGTGCTGGCCTGCGGTGGAGGGGATCGGCGCCCGGTTTGCCCAGTACCAGCGCCCCGACGGCCTGCTGGAGAACGTGTCCCACAGCTGGAACCTGGTGGACTGGCCGGAAAACCTCCGGGACGGCTACGATTTCCCCCTCACCCGCCCGTTGGTGGGGGAGGGGTGCCACAACGTCATCAACGCCCTGTGGTTCGGCTTCCTGCGGATGAGGGAGGAGCTGGAGCGGCTGCTGGACCTGCCCCGGACGGGGGAGTCCCGGCGGGTGGGCGCGGCCTTTTTGAACACCTTCTGGCGCTGGGAGCGCAGGCTGTTCGCCGACAGCCAGACCAGCGCCCACTGCTCCGTCCACGCGAACATATACCCCGCCTGCTTCGGCCTGACGCCGCCGGTGGGGGAGGAGGCCTATGAAAAGCTGCTGTGCACGCCGGGGCGGGTGTGCGGCCCCTTCCCCATGTATTTTGCCCTGCGGGGGCTGGGGCGGATGGGGCGGTATGACGCCCTGTACCGCCTGCTGACCCGGACAGACGAGTACGGCTGGCGGAACATGCTCCGGGAGGGGGCCACAACCTGTTTTGAGGTATGGGGAAAGGAGCAGAAGTGGAACACCAGCCTGTGCCATCCCTGGGCCAGCGGGGCCATCCCCCTCATCGTCGAGGAGCTGGCGGGGGTGAAGCCCGACCCGGACATGCCTGCCGGGTTCCGCTTCCAGCCCAGGCTGCCGCGGAATTGGAACGATTTCGCCCTCCAGGTCCCCTTCCGGGGGCAGCTGGTGCGGGTGGAGCAGCGGGAGTGGCGGGCCGCGCTGACGGTCCGGCCCATGAACAGGAAAGGGGAATGAATCATGCTGTATCCAAAGATGAACAGAGCCCGGATGGCCTTTGACCTGGGGGGCGTGTGGGACTTTCAGACCGCCGGGGCCGACAGCTGGCCCCAGGAGTGGGCCCAGGGCCCCCTGCCGGAGCCCATGACCATGGCGGTGCCCGCCTCCTACAACGACCAGAAGGACGACGTAAACCTGCGCTCCCACTACGGCTGGGCGGTGTACCAGCGCACCGTCAGCGTCCCAGAACAGGTAGTGGGCCAGCGGCTGTGGCTGCGCTTCGGGGCGGTGACCCACGCCGCCCAGGTGTGGCTGGACGGCCATTGCCTGGGAACGCGCAAGGGGGGCTTCCTGCCCTTCGAGTTCGAGGTGACGGACTGCCTGTCCGCAGGAGAGCACCGCCTCACCGTGGCGGTGGACAACCGGGTGGACTTCTCCACCCTCCCCGTGGGCAACGAGGGCGGGATCGCCTTTTTCGGCTCGGACAACCCCGGCATCCCCTCCATCGAGCTGGCCAAGACCCGGTGCGGGCCCCAGAACCGGCCCAATTTCGACTTCTTCAACTACGCGGGCATCACCCGGCCCGTGACGCTGTACACCACGCCAAAGGACTATATCCAGGATATCTCCATCGTCACCGGCGTGGACGGTGAAAAGGGCGTGGTGGACTACACGGTGGAGGCAGTGGGCCGGGGAGAGGTGGCCGTGACCGTCCTGGACCAGGAGGGGGCGGAGGTGGCCGGCGCCCAAGGGGCCCAGGGCCGGGTCATCCTCCCCAAGGTGAGGCTGTGGAACCCCGGCGCGGCCTACCTGTACCGGCTGCGGGTAACCATGGGGGACGACGTGTATGAGCAGGCCTTCGGCGTGCGCACGGTGAGGGTGGAGGGGGACAAGTTCCTCATCAACGGCAGGCCCTTTTACTTCAAGGGCTTCGGCAAGCACGAGGACTCCTTCTTCCACGGCCGGGGGCTGGACCAGTGCCTGAACGTGAAGGACGTGTCCCTGATCCGCTGGCTGGGGGCCAACTCCTTCCGCACCAGCCACTACCCCTACGCTGAGGAGATGTACGACCTGTGCGACCGGGAGGGCATCGTGGTCATCGACGAGGTCCCCGCCGTGGGCATCAACGCCGGGGGAAGCCAGAACCCCTACGAGGCTATGCGGATCGGGGAGCACCACGCCGACGTGATCCGGGATATGATCGCCCGGGACAAAAACCACCCTTGTGTGGTGATGTGGTCCATCGCCAACGAGCCGGACACCGAGCATTTCCCCCAGGCGGCCTACGACTACTTCTACCCCCTGTACCAGTTGGCCCACGCCCGCGACCCCCAAAACCGCCCCGTCACCCTGGTGTGCTGCCAGAATGACTACACCCGCGACATCATCACCCGGGCCATGGACGTGTGCTGCGTCAACCGCTACTACGGCTGGTACAACCTCAGCGGCGATTTGGACGCCGCCTGCGACGCGTTGAACACCGAGCTGGACTTCTGGGCGGGCATGGGCAAGCCGCTGATGCTCACCGAGTACGGCGCGGACACCTACCCCGGCGTCCATAACACCAATGGGGAGATGTTCAGCGAGGAGTTCCAGATGGACTATTACGCCCGGCTCAACGCCGAGCTGGACAAGCGCCCCTTCTTCATCGGCGAGCAGGTGTGGAACTTTGCCGACTTCGCCACCATCCAGGGGCCCATGCGGGTGGACGGCAACAAGAAGGGCCTGCTCACCCGGGACCGCCGCCCCAAGCTGGCCGCCCACTACTTCAGGAAGCGCTGGCATGGCATCCCCGACTTCGGCTATAAGCCCTGACCGGTTCCGGCGGCCAGGCCGCCAGGGCTTGACAGGGGGAGTACACTGTAAGCAAAGACGACTATGGGGGGTCCGCTGTGTACAACATTCTCTGCTTTGGCGATTCCAATACCTTTGGCACAAATCCCTCCGGCGGGCGCTGGCCAAGGGACCAGCGCTGGCCGGGTATCCTTCAGGAGCGCCTGGGCGGCGGGTTTTATGTCATTGAGGAGGGCCTGGGCGGGCGCACCGCCGCCGCCGAGGACTTTCTGGAGGGCGATAAAAACGGGCTGCGGCACCTGCCCGTCGCCCTCCATTCCCACCGCCCCCTGGACCTGGTCATTCTGATGCTGGGGACAAACGACCTGAAGCACCGCTTTGGACTCCTGCCCCGGGACGTTGCCGCCGGGGCGGCGCAATTGGGCCGCGTGGTGGAAGCCTATGACTACGGCCCCCAGTATCCCATCCCCCGCGTGATGCTGGTGAGCCCCATTCTCATTGGGAAGGACATAGAAAACAGCCCCTTTTCCGGGTTCTCCGCCGAGGCGGCCGGCGCCTCTGAGCGGCTTGGCCCCCTCTACCGCGCTCAGGCGGAGGCCCACGGGTGGCTGTATCTGGACGCCGCCTCCGCCGCGGGCCCCAGTGGCTTGGACCAGCTACATCTGGAGGCCCCCGGGCACTACGCCCTGGCGGAGGCGGTGGAGGCCGTCATCCGCGGACATCTCTGAGCCGGCGCGGTCCGGCGGACCATAAGCAGCAGGGAGGAGATCTCTATGCAGGCAGAATTGAAGTGGCTGACCGACCCCACCGTGTTCCGGGTGAACCGCCTGGACGCCCATTCCGACCATGTGTGCTGCGCCTGCGCCGAAGAGGCGGAGCGGGGGGAGACCTCCCTGCGGCAGTCCCTGGACGGGCGGTGGCGCTTTGCCTGGAGCCCGAGCCCCGCTCAGCGCCCGGCGGACTTCTGGCGGGAGGGCTTTGACGACTCCTCTTTTGGAGCCATCCAGGTCCCGGGACACATGGAGCTTCAGGGCTTTGGGCAGATCCAGTATATCAACACGCTCTACCCCTGGGACGGCCACAGGTCGCTGCGGCCTCCGGAGATCGACTGGGACGACTGCCCCGTGGGCAGCTATGTCCGGGAGTTCGACCTGGACCCCGGCCTTCGGGAGAAGCGGGTCCGGGTCAGCTTCCAGGGGGCGGAGCAGGCGATTTATGTCTGGCTGAACGGCCAATTCGTGGGCTATGCCGAGGACAGCTTCACCCCCTCGGAATTCGACCTGACCCCCTATCTCCGGGAAACCGGAAACCGCCTGTGCGCGGAGGTTTACAAGCGCTCCAGCGCGGCCTGGATTGAGGACCAGGACTTCTTCCGGTTCAGCGGGCTCTTCCGCTGTGTGTATCTGGAGGCCAAACCGGACCTTCACCTGGAGGACCTGTGGCTCCAGGCGGGTCTGGAGGAGGACGGCGCCGGGGTCCTCTCCCTGCGCCTGCTTCTGGAGGGGAATGGGGGGGAGATCCGCTGCCGCCTGGACGCCCCCGATGGGGAGACGCTGCTGGACGGACCGCTGGAGCTCCGCCCGGAGGGAAAATACCTGCGCAGCCAGTTCCTTCGCTTACCGGGCGTCCGGCCCTGGGACCACGGGCACCCGAGCCTGTACCATGTGACCCTGACCCTTTTGCGCGGGGACGGCACGATCTCCGAGGTGGTGCCCTATGACATCGGCTTCCGGCGCTTCGAGCTGAAAAACGGCTTGATGCTGCTCAACGGGGAGCGTGTCGTTTTCCACGGCGTGAACCGCCATGAGTGGAGCCCAGAGACCGGGCGCGCCATCGGGCCGGACGACATGGCGGCGGCCATCGAAACGTTCAAGCACAACAACATCAACGCCGTGCGGACCTGCCACTACCCCAACCAGACGGCCTGGTATCACCTGTGCGACCAAAACGGCATCTATATGATTGACGAGGCCAACCTGGAGAGCCACGGCTCCTGGCAGAAATTGGGGAAGATCGACCCCAGCTGGAACGTACCCGGAAGCCTGCGGTCATGGCGGGAGTGTGTGCTGGACCGGGCTCGGAGTATGTTTGAGCGGGACAAGAACCACCCGGCTGTCCTTTTCTGGTCCTGCGGCAACGAGTCCTATGCCGGAGAGGACATTCTGGCCATGGCGGAGCTTTTCCGCCGGGAGGACCCCAGCCGCCTGGTCCACTACGAGGGCGTGTTCCACTGCCGGGAATTTGACCACATTTCCGATGTGGAAAGCCGGATGTACGCCGCGCCGGGGGATGTCCGGGCGTATTTGGAGCGCCATCCGAACAAGCCCTTCCTCCTGTGCGAGTATATGCACAACATGGGCAACTCTCTGGGTGGCATGGAGAGCTATATCCGGCTGGAGGAGGAGTTCCCCCAGTTCCAGGGAGGATTTATCTGGGACTATATGGACCAGGCCCTCTGGCGCACGGACTGCCTGGGGCGGCGGGTACTGGGCTACGGCGGAGACTTTGGAGATCGTCAGAGCGACTACGCCTTCAGCGGGAACGGGCTCGTATCCGCGGACGGAACAGAAAAGCCCGCCATGCGGGAGGCGCGGTATTGGTACGCCTCTCCCGAGGCGCGGGCCCTCCACGACGCCGCCAACGAAAAGGCAAAGCGGACCCTGGCCCTGCCCGCCCGGAACACGAAAAAATGTCCCCTCCGGGTCACTCACGGAGACGGGGCCCTGGGCGTCCGGGGCGGGGGATTTGAGGTCTTGTTCTCCTATCCGGAGGGCGGGCCGGTCTCCCTGGTCAGCGCGGGGCGGGAGTGGCTGTGGCGCGCGCCCCGTCCGGCCTATTGGCGCCCCCCCACGGAAAACGATCTGGGCAACGGCTTTGCCGCCCGGAGCGCCGTCTGGTCGGCGGTGGACAGCTGGCAGGTGTGCGAGAAGTGGGCGGTCTTGGCCGACAGCCCGGAAAAGGTCTCCATTCGCTACACCTATACCGCCCCCGCTATGCCGGGGTTACGCACCGACGTGACCTATACGGTGGACGATACGGGCATGATGCGGGTGGAGCTCCAATACCGCGGCAAACCGGGCCGCCCGGAGCTGCCGCTGCTGGGGCTGCGGTTTTCCACCCCCGATCCGGTCAAGCAAATTCGCTGGCTGGGCTTATCCGGGGAGACCTATCCGGATCGGAAAAAGGGCGGCGTGTTTGGCTGGCACCAGGAGACGCCCCATATCCCGGCCTACCTGGTGCCCCAGGAGTGCGGCTGCCACACGGACACCCTGGCGGCGGTGCTGGACGGGAAGCTGGCGCTGGAGATGCTGCGGCCCTTGGCCTTTTCGGCCCTGCCCTGGACGCCCCAGCAGCTGGAGCAGGCCGCCCACCGGGAGGAGCTGCCCCAATCCACACGGACTGTGGTGACGGTCTGCGGCGCCATGCGTGGCGTGGGCGGCATTGACAGCTGGGGGAGCGACGTGGAGCCGGATTATCGAATCGGCTCGGACCGGGATATCTCCGTCTCTTTTTCTATCCCGCTGTAGCGCTATCGCGGGGAGAATGCTCCACGCCGGCCATGGGGACTGCGCAAAATAGTGGCGTACGCCAAAAATTGAATCAAAAAGACTGAAGCTGCCGTTGCAGGAACATCTGTTTCCACAACGGCGGTTTCCATTTCCGTTCCATGCTGAAGAGTTATATTAAACCCGGGACAATCATAAAGCATAAATACAGCGCATTATAGCTTGCTGTCATTGGTTGAATCCAGAGAGGAGGTGCGGAATGAAACAGGACCGGCCGAGAGTGGACTACACAGTTGTTGACCCCAATACACCATGCGAAGTACGAAAAGCGCTGCAAAAAGTGATCGCTGAAAAGCTGCTTGACATAAAGTCAGGCAGCTGACCAACAAATAGCGGATCCGCCCTATATCCTTCGCGCGATGAAGCGTTCAGCTCCCTTGCGTTTTTTGCCGCCTATTGTGGAATAAGCGTGGATATAGGTTGGCTGACGAAAGGAGCGGCCAATGAGAATCGCGGCATATTGCCGTGTGTCAACTGATCGGGAGGAACAGAAGGACAGCTTAGCGCATCAAAAGGAATTTTTTCTGGAGTATGCGAAGAAAAACGGCTATGAGCTGTTCCGGCTGTACGCCGATGAGGGGATCAGCGGGACGAGCCTGAAGAAGCGCGTTGAGTTTCAGCAGCTGATGCGGGACGCCCGAATGGGCCTTTTTGAAATGGTCGTGGTAAAGGACATTTCCCGCGTTGCCCGCAACACTGTGGACTTTCTGCAAAGCATCCGGGTACTGAAATCTATTGGGGTGAATGTGATTTTTCTCACCGCCAACATGACATCGCTGGGCGACAGCGAGTTCATCTTGACGATTTTCGGCGCCATGGCCCAGGAGGAGAGCGGAAATCTGTCCAAGCGGGTCAAGTGGGGCAAGAAGGTCAACGCGAGGAAGGGCAGAGTGCCCCAACGGATTTTCGGCTATGACCGTATGGATAACTTCACCCTTCAAATCAATCCCGCGGAGGCCGAGGTGGTCCGAACGATCTTCCGTATGTACTTGAGGGAAGGCGCCGGCTGCCGGGGGATCAGCCTGGCCTTGAACGCGGAGGGAGCCAAAACAAAATTCGGCTGTGAATGGAACCCTCGCGGTGTCAGGCGCGTGTTGACAAATCCGATCTACTGCGGCCACTATGTGAACAACAAGTATGAAGTTGAGGACTTTCTGACCGGACGCCAGATACGGCTTCCGGCGGAGCGGAACTTTCACCATGACCGGCCGGACTGGGCTATCATCACAACGGATGAGTTTCTGCGCGCGCAGATTCAGATGGAGGAACGGCGCGCGAAGCACAAAACGTTTGATGGGCACAGCACGGATTCAAGGTACAGCTCAAAACACCTATTCAGCACGCTGATCAAATGCGAGCACTGTGGGAAGTCGTTTTGCAGGAGAAAGTACACCTATGTCAACACCCGGGTGTATTGGATTTGCTCCACGAACAGTCAATATACCGCCGAGCGGTGTGATAACCTCGTCAAAATTGAGGAAGCGGAGCTGCTTGCTGAGCTCCGAGCCTATTTCAGTTCACTCATTCAGGATAAAGGCCGCTTTGTCCAAGGTATCCTGTCAGAGGTAAACAAGCGCCGTTCCAGCGCGCGGGACGAGATCAGCGCGGAGGACATTGAAAGGAAGCGGAAACGTCTGCTGGCTAAGAAGTCACGCTATCAGGAAATGTACGCGAACGATGTCATGACGATGGCCGAACTGAAGGCTAAGACGGCGCGGATCGACAAGGAGCTGGCCGAGTTGGGCGACAGCTTGAAGCGCTTGCGGCGATCCGTTGCTGTGCGGCAGAACAGCGATAATTTGGTTGAACTGTACAAAATGGAGATCGAACGGTTCCTGACGCTGGAAACGGCGACCAACCTTGACTTGCGCCAGATTATAGACCGCATCAGTGTGAACAGAGACGGAACGGTTCGAATTATCTTGAAAAAATTAGAGGATTTGAACACGCGCCCAAACCTTCCAAGTTGGTGTCGATGACAAACTCCGTGGACCCCATCATCCTGTCCATGCGCCTGTCCGACCCCTGCGAGCCGCCGGTGTGCGCCTGCGGCGACGGAGCGGAGGTGCCCGCGGGCATCGCCGGGTGCTTCCCCGGCGAGCTGAACATGGGGGGCGAGGGCCGCAGGGTGTACGTCACCCTGGGCCAGTTCTCCATCATCCGCCTGGAGCGGGACAGCCAGCTGCTCATCCCCGCCTACGACTACTGTGTGCCCAGTAAGGAGTGCACCGCCGGCGGCGGCGTTCAGGAGGACCCCTGCGCCATCTTCCGCCAGGTGCAGTTCCCCGTGGAGGAGTTCTTCCCCCCCAACACCATTACCCCGCCGGAGGGCTGCCAGGACGCCAAGAACTGCTGCGTCTGACAGCGTGCCCCGGCGCAGCCGCGTGAGCCGTGCCCGCCGCCCTGCCCGGGCGGCGGGCACGGTTCCTTAATTTTTCGTGAACGCTATTCTCTTTTCCGGCAAAACGTGGTAAAATAACGAAAATCCAGATGGGGCGCTCCGCGCCCGAAGGAGGCCCTATGATGAACTGGAACGCCCTGTATGACCGGCTGCGGGAACAGGCGCCCTCCCTGGAGCTGCGCCGGGACGAGCCCATGAGCCGCCACACCTCCTTCCAGGTGGGGGGGCCGGTGCCCATCATGGCCCTGCCCAGGGATGAGGACGAGGTCCAGCGGCTGCTGTCCGTGGCTGTGCTGGAGTTCGGCGTCAAGCCCTTTTTCATGGGGCGGGGCACCAATCTACTGGTGAGCGATCAGGGGGCGGAGCTGCTGGTGGTCAAGGCGTTTGACGGCCTGGACCGGCTGGAGCTGCTGCCCCAGGGCGAATGGCCCGGCCGCTCCACCATTTTGGCGGGGAGCGGGGTGTCCCTGGCCCGGCTGTCCAGATTCGCCCTGGAGCACGGCCTGACCGGGCTGGAGTTTGCCCAGGGCATCCCCGGCAGTGTGGGGGGCGGCGTGTATATGAACGCCGGGGCCTACGGCGGGGAGATGAGCCAGGTGGTGTCCAGCGTGTCCGCTGTGAGCTGCCCCTCTGAGGAGCTTGCGCGGGAGTACGTCAACCCACAGTTCTCCTACCGCCGCAGCCAGTTCCAGGGGCAGGACGACTTTATCCTGCGGGTCTGCTTTTCCCTGGAGCCGGGGGACCCCGCCGAGATCCGCGCCAAAATGGACGACCTGGCCCGGCGCCGCCGGGAAAAGCAGCCCCTGGAATACCCCAGCGCCGGGTCCACCTTCAAGCGCCCCGCCCCCGTGGACGGCAAGCCCGTCTACGCCGCCGCCCTCATCGACCAGTGCGGGCTGAAGGGCCTGACGGTGGGCGGGGCCCAGGTGTCGGAGAAGCACGCGGGCTTCGTGGTGAACCGGGGCGGGGCCGCCTGCCGCGATATCGTGGAGCTGATGGCCCAGGTGCGGGACCGGGTGCTCCGGGAGACCGGCGTGGAGCTGGAGCCGGAGGTGCGCTATCTGGGGAAGGAGGGAGAAGGGTGGAATTTTTAATTGTGTCCGGCCTGTCCGGGGCGGGCAAATCCACCGTGGTGTCCATTTTGGAGGACAGCGGCTATTTTTGCGTGGACAATCTGCCCCCGGTGCTCATTCCCAAGTTCGCCGAGGTGTGCCTGGCGGGGGCCGGGTCCTACGAGCGGGTGGCCATGGTGTGCGACATCCGGGGCGGGGAGAACTTCGACGGCCTCTTCGAGGCCATGGACGCCCTGAAGGCCATGGAGTTCCAGTACAAGGTGCTGTTCGTGGACGCCCAAGACGACGTCATCATCAAGCGCTACAAGGAGACCCGGCGCATCCACCCCCTGCTGGCGGAGATGGGCGGCCTGGCCCAGGCGGTGGAGCGGGAGCGGGCGGTGATGGCTCCGGTGCGGGCCAGGGCGGACTATATCATCAACACCACCACCCTGCCGGTGCGCAAGCTGCGGGGGCAGGTGCTGGACATGTTCGCCCCCAACCGCAAGAGCGTCAGCGAGATGAGCGTCACCGTCACCTCCTTCGGCTTTAAATACGGCCTGCCCCTGGAGGCGGACCTGGTGTTCGACGTGCGCTTCCTGCCCAACCCCTTCTACGTGGAGGAGCTTCGGCCCCAGACAGGGCTGGACCAGGGGGTGGCGGACTACGTTTTCCAAAGCCCCACCGCCCGGGAGCTGCTGGAAAAGCTGCGGGGTATGATGGACTTCCTGCTCCCCCACTTTGTGGAGGAGGGCAAGAGCGCCCTGGTGGTGGCCATCGGCTGCACCGGCGGGCGGCACCGCTCGGTGGCCGTGACCCACGCGCTCACCGAGTACATTCAATCTCTGGGCTACGCCGCCGGCGAGACCCACCGGGACATGACGAGGGCATGAGTATGACGAAAAAGAAGGGGCGCCGCGGCCCCGCCATCGCGGCCTTGGGGGGCGGGCACGGCCTGTCCGCCATCCTGAGGGGCCTGAAGCTGTACACCGACGACCTGACCGCCATCGTCACCGTGGCCGACGACGGCGGCGGCTCCGGCGTGCTCCGGGAGGATTTGGGCATGCCCCCGCCCGGCGACATCCGCAGCTGTATGGAGGCTCTGGCGGATACCGAGTTGCTGATGCAGCGGCTGCTGGCCTACCGCTACCCAGACGGGCGGCTGGCGGGGCAGGCGTTCGGCAACCTGCTGCTGGCGGCGCTGGACGGCATCTCCGACTCCTTTGACCAGGCGGTAGCCAGGATGAGCCAGGTGCTGGCCATCTCCGGGCGCATTCTGCCGGTGACGAATTCCGACGTGCAGCTGGAGGCCGTCTTTGAGAACGGCGCCAGCGTCCGGGGGGAGTCCAAGATCTTCGCCGCCAAAAAAGAGCAGAACTGCCGCATCCACCACGTGCGGCTGCTCCCCGAGCACGCCCCCGCCCTGCCCGCGGCGGTGGAGGCCATCTCCCGGGCGGAGGTGATCCTGCTGGGGCCGGGGAGCCTTTACACCAGCGTCATCCCCAACCTGCTGGTGGACGGCATCTCCGAGGCCATCCAGGACAGCGCCGCCCTAAAAATCTACGTCTGCAACATCATGACCCAGGAGGGGGAGACCGAGGGCATGACCGCCCGGGACCATGTGGCGGCGCTTTTGGGGCACGGCGGGCCGGGGCTGGTGGACCTGTGCCTGTGCAACTGCGACCCGGTGGGCCCGGAGCTTTTAGAGCGCTACTCCGCCGAGGACGCCGCGCCCATGGTGGTGGACCGCCGGGAGGTGGAGCTGCTGGGGGCGGAGGTGGTGTTCCGGCCCCTGATGGACATGGAATGCGGCTATGCCCGGCACTCCGGGGTGAAGGTGGCCCAGGCGGTGCTGGAGCTCTATGAGCAGAGGGCGGACACCAAGATATTCTGAGGGGCTGCCGCGGGCAGCGGGAGGAGGGATCGACATGGCCTTTTCCGCCGACGTGAAGGGAGAGCTGTGCCGCGCTCAGATCAGCCGGAAATGCTGCGCCAGGGCGGAGGCGTATGGGGTGCTGCTGTTCTGCGGGGCCTTCCACTCCCGCCAGGCCCGGATCGTCACCGAGTGCGGGGCGCTGCGGGAGCGGCTTCCCCTGCTGTTTCGCAAGGCGTTCAAGGTGACCTTCGACCAGGCGCCCCAGCCGGGGGAGGGGAAGGGCGTGTTCCTCATTGAGGACCCGGCCAAGCTGAAGGTGATCTTCGACGCCTTCGACCTGGAGCGGGACGCCTCGGTGTCCCTGCACATCAATCTGGTCCCGCTGGAGGAGGAGCACTGCCGCACCGCCTTCCTTCGGGGGGCGTTTTTGGCCGGAGGGTCGGTGACCGACCCCATGAAGGGCTACCATCTGGAGCTTGCCACCTCCCACTACCACGTGGGGCGGGAGCTGCCGGTGGTGCTGCGGGAGGCGGGCTTCGAGCCCAAGGAGACCCAGCGCAAGGGGAACCGGGTGGTCTATTTCAAGCAGTCCCACCACATCGAGGACTTTTTGACCTACCTGGGGGCGCCGGTGTCCGCCATGGCGGTGATGAACGCCAAGCTGGAGCGGGATCTCCAGGGGCGGGTGAACCGCCAGGTGAACTGCGACAGCGCCAACCTGGACAAGACGGTGGCGGCGGCCCGGGAGCAGCTGGCCGCCATTGAGCGCCTGCGGGAGGCGGGACGGCTGGACGCCCTGCCGGACAAGCTCCAGGAGGCGGCACGGCTGAGGGTGGACAATCCCGAGCTGAACCTGGCCCAGCTGGGGGCTCTGTGCGACCCGCCGGTGAGCAAGTCGGCGTTCAACCACCGGATGCGGAAGCTCTTGGAATCAGCGGGGAACGGCGAATAGAAAGACAGAGGTGGCTATATGTCCTTCACGCATCTGCATCTGCACACGGAATACTCTCTTTTAGACGGCGCCTGCCGCATCGACCAGCTGGTACAGCGGGTCAAGGCGCTGGGCCAGACCGCCGTGGCCATCACCGACCACGGCGTCATGTACGGCGTCATCGACTTCTACAAGGCCTGTAAAGCGGCGGGGATCAAGCCTATCATCGGGTGCGAGGTCTACGTGGCCCCCCGCACCCGGTTCGATAGGGTCCACGAGCTGGACGGCTCCGCCCGGCACCTGGTGCTTTTGTGCCGCAATGAGCAGGGCTACCGCAATCTGAGCTACATGGTGTCCATGGCCTTCACCGAGGGCTTTTACATCAAGCCCCGCATCGACATGGATTTGCTGAAGGAGCACCACGAGGGCCTCATCGCCCTGTCCGCCTGCCTGGCGGGGGAGATCCCCCGGCGGCTGAGAAACGGCGACTACGAGGGGGCGAAGGCCCATGCCCTGGAGATGCGGGAGCTGTTCGGCGAGGACGGCTACTATCTGGAAATCCAGGACCACAAACTCCCCGAACAGCAGGCGGTGATCGCGGGCATTATGCGGCTGAGCCGTGAGACGGGCATCCCCATGGTGGCGACAAACGACTGCCACTACCTCACCCGGGAGGACGCCGCCATGCAGGATGTGCTGATGTGCGTCCAGATGGGCAAGCTGGTGGAGGATACCGACCGGATGCGCTTCGAGACCCAGGAGTTCTTTGTGAAGAGCGAGGAGGAGATGCGCGCCCTCTTCCCCAATTGCCCCGAGGCCATCGACAACACCCAAAAGGTGGCGGACCTGTGCAATGTGGAGTTTGAGTTTGGCAAGTACCACCTGCCCGAGTTCAAGCTCCCGGAGGGGGAGAGGTCCGGGGACGCTTACTTCGAGAAGCTGTGCTGGCAGGGCTTTGAACGGCGCTATCCCGGCGGCGGCGAGGAGTTAAAAGACCGCCTGCGCATGGAGATGGGGGTCATCCGGCAGATGGGGTTCGTGGACTACTTCCTCATCGTGTCCGACTTCATCGGCTACGCCAAGGAGAACGGCATCCCGGTGGGGCCGGGGCGGGGCTCCGGGGCCGGGTCTATGGTGGCCTACTGCCTGCGCATCACCGACGTGGACCCCATCAAATACGGCCTGATCTTCGAACGCTTTTTGAACCCCGAGCGGGTGACCATGCCCGATATCGACATCGACTTCTGCATCCGGCAGCGGCAGGAGGTCATCGACTACGTGGGCCGGAAATACGGCGAGGACCACGTGGTCCAGATCGTCACCTTCGGCACCATGAAGGCCAAGGCGGCCATTCGGGACGTGGGGCGGGTTCTGAACTTCCCCTACGCCGAGGTGGACAACATCGCCAAGCAGGTGCCCTTCGACCCGAAAATGACCCTGGACAAGGCCCTGGTGCTGTCCAAGGGGTTTTCCGACCTCTACAACGGGGACGAGCGGGTGAAGGAGCTGGTGGACATGGCCCGGAAGATCGAGGGCATGCCCCGCAACGCCTCCACCCACGCCGCGGGGGTTGTGATTACCAAGCGCCCGGTGTACGAGTACGTCCCCTTGGCCACCAACGACGGCCAGCCGGTGACCCAGTACACCATGACCACCATCGAGGAGCTGGGCCTTCTCAAAATGGACTTCCTGGGCCTGCGCAACCTGACAGTGCTGGACGACGCGGTGAAAATGGTGCAAAAGGAGCTCCCCGGCTTTAAGCTGGAGGACATCCCGGACGACGACATGGCGGTGTACCAGATGCTGTCCGAGGGCAAGACCTCCGGCGTGTTCCAGATGGAGTCGGCGGGCATGACCGGAGTGGGCGTGGGCCTGAAGCCCCGCAGCATTGAGGATATCTGCGCCATCATCGCCCTGTACCGCCCCGGGCCCATGGACTCCATCCCCAAGTTCCTGGCCTGCGCCCAGGACCCCTCAAAGGTGACCTATAAGCACCCCGCCCTGGAGCCGATCCTCTCCAACACCTACGGCTGCATCGTCTACCAGGAGCAGGTCATCGAGATCTTCCGCAAGCTGGCGGGCTACTCCCTGGGCCAGGCGGACATGGTGCGCCGGGCCATGAGCAAGAAAAAGGAGAAGGACGTGCAGCGGGAGCGGCAGTCCTTCATCCACGGCGACCCGGCCCGAAATATCCCCGGCTGCCAGGCCAACGGCATCCCGGGGCCGGTGGCCGAGTCCATCTACGACGAGATCAACGACTTCGCCCACTACGCCTTCAACAAATCCCACTCTCTGGCCTACGCCATCGTGGCCTACCAGACGGCCTGGTTCAAGTGCCGCCACCCCCGGGAGTACATGGCGGCCCTGCTCACCTCCGTGCTGGATTCCCAGGACAAGGTGGCGGAGTACATCGCCGAGTGCCGGGACAACGGCATCGCCCTGCTCCCCCCGGACATCAACGAGTCGGGCGCCGCCTTCACCGTGTCGGGGGAGAATATCCGCTTTGGCCTGGCGGCGCTGAAGGGGGTGGGGCTGGGCTTTACCAGCGCCGTGCTGACGGAGCGGGAGAAGGGCGGCCCCTTCCACTCCTTCCCCGAGTTTTGCGCCCGGATGTATGACGCGGACCTCAATAAGCGGGTGCTGGACAGCCTCATCCGCTCAGGCTGCTTCGACAGCCTGGGCTGCCGCCGCTCCCAGCTCGTCAAGGTGTGCGAGACGGTGGTGGACTCCATCGCCCGGGACCGGAAAAGGAACCTGGAGGGCCAGTTCGACCTGTTCGGCGGGGGCGGGGATGCCCTGTCCGTGCCCACCGTCATCCTGCCCGACATCCCGGAGTTCTCCCCTGCGGAGCTGATGGCCATGGAGAAGGAGACCACCGGGCTGTACCTGTCCGGCCACCCCATGGATCAGTACCGCGCTCAGGCCCAGAGGTACGGCGCGGCGCCCATCGCCGCGGTGATGGCGGCGGGGGAGGAGGACGGCCCCGCCCGCTATGGGGACGGCGCCAATGTCACCCTGGCGGGGGTGGTGGCGTCGGTGCGCACCAAAACCACCAAAAATAACTCCCTCATGGCCTACGTGGTGCTGGAGGACGCCACCGGCTCCATCGAGCTTTTGTGCTTCTCCCGCACGCTGACGGAGAGCGGGGCCTATCTGAAGGCGAATCTTCCCGTGGTTGTGACGGGCCGGGTGTCTGTCCGGGACGAGAAGGCCCCCCAGCTCATGGTGGACCGGGTGGTCCCCCTGTCCGGGGAGCGGGAAGCCCCCCAGAGCGGGGAGCGGGTCCTGTGGGTAAAGCTGCCCGACGGCGGGGAGCCCTTTACCTGGCTGAAAAAGCTGCTCAACATGTTCCCCGGGGAAAACCCCGCCGTAGTCTATCTGGCGGACTGCAAAAAGAAGCTCCAGACCCACTGCCTGCTCCACGACGCCCTGCTGGCGGAGCTGCGGGAGGTCCTGGGGGAGGAGAACGTGGTGCTGAAGGCAAAATAGACTGGAACATTTCCAAGGTGAATCAATGCAGAAAAGAAGAAGGGTCCAAAGTAAGATCGGCAAGCTGCTGTTCCACCGCATGGGCATTGTGGGGGTGCTTATCATCGCCCAGATCATCCTGTACGCCGTGGGGCTGGGGGTGCTGCGGGACAGCGTGTACTTCGACCGGGTGGAGTGGCTGTTCATCACGCTGTCGGTGCTGTCTGCCCTGTGGATTGTGGGCAGCAACAGCAACCCCGGCTATCAGATCGGCTGGCTCATCATCGTGCTGGGGCTGATGCCCTTCGGCTCCCTGGCCTATCTGCTGCTGGGGGGCAACCATCTGTCGGTGTTCAACCAGCGCCGCCTCAAGACCATGGAGCGGAAGATCCGCAAGAACCTGGGGGCGGAATGCGGCCGGTCCGCCTCCCTGGGGGAGCTGCTGGGGGAGGACGCGGGATGCCTGGCCCGCTACCTGGAGCAGACCACCCACTGCCCCGTCTACGGCAACACCCGCACCAAGTACTACCCTCTGGGGGACAACTGCTACGACGACATCCTGGCCGCCCTGCGGGGGGCCGAGCGCTATATCTTCATCGAGTACTTCATCATCGAGGAGGGCAAGCTGTGGAACTCGGTGCTGGATATTCTGCGGGAGAAGGCCGCCCAGGGGCTGGAGGTGCGGGTCATCTATGACGACATCGGCTCCATGGCCACCCTGCCGGGAGACTACCCCGCCCGGCTGGAAAAGCTGGGGGTCCACTGCCGGGTGTTCAACCGCTTTGTCCCTGTGGTGTCCCTGCGCCAGAACAACCGGGACCACCGGAAGTATATGATTATCGACGGCAAAACGGCCTTTACCGGCGGCATCAATATGGCGGACGAGTACATCAACGTCAAGCGCCGGTTCGGCCACTGGAAGGACTCCGCCATCCGGCTGGAGGGGGACGCCGTCTGGTCCATGACCGTGTCCTTCCTGGCCATGTGGGACTTTACCAACAGCGAGGAGGAGCACTTCACCCCCTTCCGCCCCGCCCCCGCCAAGGGGGGCACGGTGGGCTACGTCCAGCCATACCACGACTGCCCCTGGGACAACGAGCCGGTGGGCCAGACGGTGTACCTCCAGCTCATCCACCGGGCCCGCCGGTATGTGTATATCACCACCCCCTATCTGGTCATCGACTACTCCCTGACCATGGCCCTGACCAGCGCCGCCAAGTCCGGGGTGGATGTGCGCATCATCACCCCCCATATCCCGGATAAAAAGACGGTGTTCGAGATGACCCGCTCCCACTACGAGGAGCTGCTGGAGGCCGGGGTGCAGATCTTTGAGTATGAGCCGGGGTTCATCCACTCCAAAAACTTCGTGGTGGACGACCGCTTCGCCACCGTGGGCACGGTGAACCTGGACTACCGCAGCATGTTCCTCCACTTCGAAAACGGCGTGGTGCTGTATGAGACCCCCTCCGTCCACGCCATCCGGGACGACTTCCTGGACACCCAGACCAAGAGCCTCATGGTCACCCTGGAGGACTGCCGCTCCATCTCCCTGCCCCACCGGACGCTCCGGGACCTGCTGCGGCTGTTCGCCCCCCTGCTGTAGCCCCTTGGCTTCCTGAAAATGGATAACCTGCGCCGCCTCCCGGCAAAGGGGGCGGCGCAGGCGTTTGATCCGGGACGTTTCAGGCCCTTGAAATGGGCAAACCCATTGACAAGGGGGCCGCCCACCTCCTATAATAGAAAAAGACGCCGGTGGCGGAGCACACCCGGCGCGAGGCGGCTGAGAGGGGAGAGGACCTGGCCATGGTGATGAAAAATGGACGGCGCGGCGCGCTGGCTCTGGCGGCGCTGTGGGTATTCTCTCTGGGGCTGAGCGGATGCCGGGCGGAGACGCCCCCGGCCCCCGGCCCGGTGACGGCCAGCCAGCCGGGAGGCGAGGCCGTGGCGCGGGCGGTCCGCTTCGACCGGGAGCTGGAGGGCTACAAGCCCAAAAAGAAGCAGTACAATTTCTATTTTACCTATAAGACCGTCCACCCCTGGTGGGACGCGGTGGCCCTGGGCATGGAGGACGCCGCCCGGCAGTACGAGGAGGAGCGGGGCGTGGTGATCCATTATGAGTATCTGGCCCCCAGCGTTGCCTCCGCCCAGGATCAGATCAAGCGGCTGGAGCAGGCCGCCGGGCGGGGCTTTGACGTGATCGGCGTGGACGTGGCCGACGTGGAGGCGGTGACCCCGGCCATCAACGCGCTGGTGGAGGCGGGGCACAAGGTGATGACCTTTTCCAGCTCCGACGCCTCCCGGGAGGACGGGTGCCGCCGCATCGCCTATGTGGGCAACACCCACAATTTCCAGGATGGGGCCGACCTGACCCAGGCCCTGTGCGAGAAGCTGGAGGGCAGGGGCAAGGTGGCCGTCCTGGTGGGCACGCCGGGGGCGCCCTGCCACGAGGAGCGGGCGCTGGGCGTCAAAAGCGTCATCCAGCAGTATCCGGACATGGAGCTCGTGGAGCTGGAATATGATGGGGACAGCGTGGAACGGGCCTATGAGTACACCAGGGAGTTCCTGGAGCGCCACCCGGACCTGGCGGGCATCGTGTGCTGCAATATGAGCAACCCGGTGGGGGCGGCCCGGGCCGTGGTGGAGGCGGAGCGCCAGGACCAGGTGGTCATCGTGGGCATGGACCACGACGCGGAGGCCCTGGGCTATCTTCGGGACGGGGCCATCTACGCCCTGGGGGTCCAGGACTGCTACTCCATCGGCTTTGACACCGTCCAGGTGGCGGTGAAGATCGCAGACGGCCTGCTCCCCGGAGAGGCCTACCCGGAGAAAACAGAGGAGACAACGACGATTATCTATCAGGACGGCGCGGCGGCCATGCTGCACGCCCTGTACGGCGTGATCGGCTGAGAATGGCGGGAAGGGAAAACATGGACCAGTCACAGCGCAGCGGCATTGACAAAAAGCAGAGGCAGCAGACCGTGGTTTCCGCCCTGTGGGGCGGGCTGATTGTCGCGGCCATTCTGCTCATCACCACGGTGTGGGTGACCACCAGCGCCCAGACCAGCACCAGCCAGGCGGTGGCCCGGGTCAGCGAGTTTTATCTGGAGGAGTTGGCCGGCCGCCGCGCCCAGGTGGTGGCGGAGGAGCTGAAGAACAACTTCGCCTACATGGATCGGGCGCTGTCGGTGATGGAGAGCTCCGACCTGGAGTCCCAGGAGGCCCTGCGGCGGTTTTTGGGCAAGGTGAAGCGGCTGTACGGGGTGGACAAATTCGCCCTGGTGGACCAGCGCGGTGTGGTGTATACCCGGAACAGCACCACCTCCGGGCTGAGCCGCTATCCCTTCCTGGCCCAGGAGGTGGCCGAGCCGGTCATCAGCGTGTCCAACCTCTATGGGGCCAAGAAGCAGGTGGTCCTGGCCATCCCCGTGGAGGGGATGGTGTTTCAGGGCTCCCGGATCGAGGCGTGCTTTATCCAGCTCAACATTGACCAGATGATCAGCTCCCTCACCCTTCAGACCGCCGGCAACGAGACCTACTGCAACCTGTACCACCGCAGCGGCGAGAGCCTGACCAGCGAGAGCCTGGACCCCTTTACCAGGGGCGGGAATCTGCTGGAGACCCTGAAGGGCGCGGTGATGGAGGGGGACTACAGCTATGACGGCCTGCTCCAGGATTTCCAGAACGGCGCCCGGGGCCAGATTTCCTTTCGCTACCAGGACGCGCGCCAGGACCTGTGTTACATCCCTGTGGAGGGGACGGACTGGATGCTCACCATCCTCATCCGGGACAACGTCATCAGTGAGCAGATCAGCTCCATCAGCTCGGGGATGATGCGCCGGAGCGTGGTCCAGATTGTGGCCACGGTGATCGCCATGCTGGGGGTGTTTATCGCCCTCATCGCCCAGTCCCGGCGCCATGCCCGCATCCTCCTGGAGCAGGAGAAGGCGGACGGCGCCCGCATCCGGGCCGCCTACGACCAGGTGGAGCGGGAGCGGGAGGCCATGGGCATGATCCACGCCGCCATGGGCTCGGGCCAGTGGAGCATGGAGTTTGACGAGGACGCCAACATGGTGTCGTGCGCCTGGTCGGACGTATTCCGGAACATGCTGGGCTACGAGAGCGAGGAGGACTTCCCCAATCTGCTGGAGTCCTGGTCCGAGCTGCTCCACGACGAGGACCGGGACCGGGTGCTGGGGGCCTACTGGGACGCCGTGCGGGACTACACCGGCGGCACGATCTACGATGTGGAGTACCGATTGCTGACCAGGCACGCCGGATGGCGGTGGTTCCATGCCGCCGGGCGGCTGTCCCGGCGGGACGACGGCTCTCCCATCACCTTTGTGGGCCTGTTCATGGACGTGGACGACGCCAGGCGGATGGCCCAGCGGATGGAGCGGCAGAAGATGGACCTCCAGGATGCCCTGGCCGCCGCCCAGCACGCCAATCGGGCCAAGACCACCTTCCTGAACAACATGTCCCACGACATCCGCACCCCCATGAACGCCATCATCGGCTTCACCTCCCTGGCCGCCGCCCATATCGACAACACCGAGCAGGTCCAGGACTACTTAGCCAAAATCACCACCTCCAGCAACCATCTGCTCAGCCTCATCAACGACGTGCTGGACATGAGCCGCATCGAGAGCGGCAAGATGAAGATTGAGGAGAAGGAGACCTCCCTGCCCGAGGTCATGCACGATCTGAAAACCATCATTCAGTCGGACATCACCGCCAAGCAGCTGGAGTTCTACATCGACACGGCGGACGTGGTGAATGAGAACGTGCTGTGCGACAAGCTGCGCCTCAACCAGGTGCTGCTTAACCTGCTGAGCAACGCCATGAAGTTTACCATGCCCGGGGGCATCGTCAGCGTCCGGGTGATCCAGAAGGGGGCGGCGCTGGAGGGCAGGGCGTCCTACGAGTTCCAGGTGAAGGACACCGGCATCGGCATGAGCCCCGAGTTCCTGGCCCACGTGTTCGATCCCTTCGAGCGGGAGCGGACCAGCACCGTCAGCGGCATCCAGGGCACGGGGCTTGGCATGGCCATCACCAAAAATATCGTGGATATGATGGGCGGCGCCATCACCGTGGCCAGCGAGGAGGGGAAGGGGACCACCTTCACGGTGTCCCTGGAGTTCAAGACCTGCTCCGGTCCGGTGCGGCAGGAGGAGATCCCCCAGCTCAAGGGGCTGCGGGCGCTGGTGGCCGACGACGACTTCAACACCTGCTCCAGCGTCACCAAAATGCTGTCCACTGTGGGAATGCGCCCGGATTGGACTACCTCGGGCAAGGAGGCGGTGCTGCGCGCCAAGCTGGCCTGGGAACAGGGGGACGAGTACGCCGCGTTTATCATCGACTGGCTCATGCCGGACATGAACGGGGTGGAGGTGGTGCGGCGCATCCGGGCTATCATCGGGGAGGAGACGCCCATCATCATCCTCACCGCCTACGACTGGTCGGACATCGAGGAGGAGGCTAGGAGCGCGGGGGTGACCGCCTTCTGCTCCAAGCCCATCTTCCTGTCCGAGCTGCGGGAGCTGCTGGAGGCCCCCTTCCACACACGGCAGGATGTGGCGGCGGAGACGCCCGTCTCCTTTGAGGGAAAGAAAATCCTCCTGGTGGAGGACAACGAGCTGAACCAGGAGATCGCCGTGGAGATCCTTCGGGAGGCCGGCTTTGTGGTGGAGGTGGCGGACGACGGCGAGACCGCGGTGGAACGGATGGAACAGGCCGCGCCGGGGCAATATGATCTGATCCTGATGGATATCCAAATGCCCATTATGAACGGCTATGAGGCCACCAAGAGGATCAGGGAGCTGGCCGACCCCAAGATCGCGGGCATCCCCATCATTGCCATGACAGCCAACGCCTTTGACGAGGACCGCCGGGCGGCGCTGGAGGCGGGGATGAACGGGCATATCGCCAAGCCGATCGATATCCCCAAGCTGATGGAGCTGCTGCAGGATCTGCTGGCCTAGGCGGGCTTTGGACAGCTTCGTCATCTCGCGCATGGAGGAATAGCTCTGCCTCACGCGAATCAGAAAATCCGCGTTGAGCTTTTCCAGGACATGGGCGATGATGCTATACTCAGCGCCGCGCTCAAAAGGATGAAATCGGGGCGCTGATTATCGCGGACAGGGGCTTTGATAGCTATAGGTGGACGCGGAGAACCGCGTAATCCAACGATATGCGGATTAGGTATGCAAATGTCATGGAGAGCCAGCTTTTCGGTGAGCATTCACCGGGCAAAACACACACCCCGCCGTTAAGGGCCAGGCCGTGGAAATGCGGCCTTTAGCGGCGGGGGTTGGGGCTTAACTTAATGACATTGGCTGGACGGCTTGACATTTTCGCTGAAATAGGGTATCTTATTAGGCGGATACGCGGCGGTATCGAAGTGGTTGTAACGAGCTTGACTCGAAATCGTGTGGGTCAGGCGCTCAGGTAACGGCGGAAAGCGTTGGTATCACTGGGTTTCTTGAAATATCTACGCTTTTCAACGGCTCCATATCTACGGATTTTCTACGTTTTCTACACGGGCCCCGTTCACGGCGGTGGGCGGGCAAACCGTTGGAAATACACGATGCAGCGGTATCGAAGTGGTTATAACGGCCCTGACTCGAAATCAGGTGTACCAGCAATGGTACCGTGGGTTCGAATCCCACCCGCTGCGCCATGTAGGGGCGATGATTTTGATACAAAGGTATCAAGATTATCGCCCCTGCTTTTTGGCTTAAAAACGCCGAAAAACATAGGGTTTATAACACTTTTACGAAAAGCGCCGCCACTGGCTGGAGTAATTCCAGCTCAGTGGCGGCGCTTTTTGCGTTTTAGAACCTTTGAATGGTTCCAGTAACCGTTATTTTGTTGGGGGTAATCGTTGTTTTATTGAGAAATCGTTATGTTGGTGGGCGATTCCGGCAGGTTTGGAGAGATTTCGTTAAAAGATTAGGTATTTCGTTATACTATGGGTGTGCAAAGAAACCCGTCGATTCTGGATAAGCAGAATCGGCGGGTTTCACATGGTTTCCATAAGGTCAAGCAAGAGACTTTTTTGACGCTCCGTGAGCGAACTCCACTTTGCAAAAAGTGTGCGTTGCTCATCGGTCAGTTGTGCTGAGTCAACCTCATCTGCAAAGAACTGCGCCAGAGTGATACCAAACGCTTTACACACTGCTTCCAGAGTCGGCAGCGTTGGAGCGTTGTTTCGGTTGAACATATTTGTGACTGTGGAATGGGAGAGGTTTGCCTCTTTCGCAAGCCGATAGTCTGTCCAACCTCTTAATTTCATCAACTCTTTGATACGCTTTTGCACATCCAACTTTCATCACCGCCTTTTCTGTATCCATTTTAAGCCCGTACACGGTAATATAATAGTCAGAATTGGTAGACATTTCATGACCGTGTGTGGGCATAGAATCGTTTACTATATGCCCCAAATGTGGCATACTAACTATGCTACGAAAGGAGGCTTACTTTTGTCTGAATATAAGACCCTTTTTGAAAAACTGGCCAAAGACCGCAATATATCGGTTGAAGAAATGCGCTCCAACATTGTGGCCCGTATCGAAAACGGTATAAACGATCCTGATCCTATACGGAGGGCGCAATGGGAAAAGATACCCCATACTGGGGATGTGCCCACGCCAGAAGAATGGCTACGATATGTGGTCGAGAAATTAGAGGATGAAGGGCTGTCTGACCTGCTGCGCTGGTATCCAAACCTTTGAACGTGTCTATTCCGCATAACAGTTAGGAATGAAGCAATTTTGCGGCCTATTCCTTTAATAATGCGTTGACGGTCTTGGAACGATATTCAACTTGACTATGTGCGTAGTGTACGGCAATATACTCATGGTTGGGACAATCTCAAGCAACGCCGCATAATCAAAAGGGCATTGTGTGAAAAGCCCAGCCAGAAATAACGTGGTATGATGGGAGCATCATAGGGATGAGTTAAACAACATTTTGCTCATAGCTATGAACATCAATCATAGGAGGTGCTGCAATGCACGCATGGGAAGCAATCGAACAATCCTTGACTTTCATCGAGGAACACCTGGCTGAAGAAATTTCGACGGAGGAGTTGGCAAACACCGTCGGCCTGTCCCATTTTTATTTCCAGCGTTTGTTCAAGCGATTGGTGAATAAATCGGTGCAGGAATATGTGAAGCTCCGCCGCTTGGCAAAGGTGATTGAACATCTGGGGAACTCCAAGCAGAGAATCCTTGACGTTGCCTTGGACTACGGCTTTTCCAGCCACGCAAATTTTACGCGGGCTTTCAAGGAAACGTATGGGATCACACCCGAAGACTATAGGAGGGACTTACCAATGCTCAACACATTTGAAAAGCCGGAGGTTTCCATGAACTACGTCTTGGTTGACGAAGGGGTTCCGCTGGTGGCAGGAGATATCGTTTTGGAAATTCAGAGAAAGTCGCTGGCAACCCCGGAGACTTACCTTGGTCTGGAGACCGAAGTTCGCATTTCTGAGCAGGTTCCGACTGGCGAAAGCACTGGCGTGGATACGCCGGGTCAGCTTTGGAAACGGTATCACACGGAGAAAGTTTCAATTATGTCCGCCCTCGATACCAGCGAGGAAATGGGGATGTCCCATACGGGAGATGCTACACAGGGCCTTTTCACCTATTTTGCGGGTGGCCTTGCCAAAAATGTACCGGGTCAGTTGCAGGGCGGCTTTGTAAAGAGAGAACTTCCCGCAGGCGAATATATCGTTTGCAAAATTGAAGCAGAAAAATTTGAGGATTTGGTGACAGTTGCTTTGGATCAGGCCAGCAAGTATCTTTTTGGCACATGGCTGCCGCACCATAACCTGGCCACGGAACCCTTCTCTGTTGAAAAGTATTACCGGGGTGCAGAGGACATGGCCTACATGGAAATTTGGGTCAAGCCTTTGCCGCTGGATAGTCGGGTCTGAGGAGAAAAAATAGGATGGATTGGAATATGCTCTATTCAAATGTAACGCCGCCAACGTGGGAGCAGGTCACAGAATACATTGGCAGCCCGTTATGGGCGGACTTCAATGAGCGCATCCAGTCCGCCTACCAGATCAAGCCTTGCATGGAACACAGCCGTTGTTCCATGCAGGCTGGCTGGAATATTAAGTACAAAAAGAGCGGAAAGTCCCTATGTACGCTCTATCCAATGGAAGGCTATTTTATCGCTCTCGTGGTCATAGGAAGTCATGAACTTGCAGAAGCAGAACTTCTCATGCCGCTATGCTCCGACTATGTACAAACGGTTTTCAACAGCACAAAGAGCGGAAATGGACAGAAGTGGCTGATGCTGGATGTGCGGGATGGAGAAACCGCAGAGGATATACTCAGCCTCATCAATCTTCGGAAACGTATATCATCATAAAAGAAACATTGCAACCTGTACTCATAGACAGGGGGCAACAGCAAGTTGCTTGTGCGCTCCTGTGTTAGAGCATATAATGGATACGGAGGAATATGTCAATGGAAACAAAGGACGCAATTTTGGAATTGCGACAATATCTAAACTTATCACAAAATGAATTTGCAGAGAAGCTATTAGTCACCAGACAAGCTGTTTCCCGCTGGGAAAACGGAGACACCGTACCTAATACTGACACATTGAAACTTATTTCTGAAACTTTTGACGTATCAGTGGACTACTTGTTGGGCCGTTCTATTGGACAGTGCCAGAGCTGCGGAATGATCTTGGTGAAGGACAGCGATAAAGGAACAGAAAGCGATGGTTGTAAATCAGAGGAATACTGCGCTTATTGCTATCAAAAAGGTCGATTCGTACAAGATTTCACAGTCGAGGAATTGATAGAAATACTTGTGCGGCATTTAGACAACTGGAACAAGGAAAATAATGTGAATTTGACAGAACAAGAAGCAAGAGCTGAACTGCAAAAATTCTTACCAACATTAAAGCGTTGGCGGGCAAAGGATGGTGAAGAAGAACACCAAACCATTACCTCACCGAAGTGATGTCATAAAATTTCTGAGGAGCTGATACTATGAAATTCACTTGTATGGTTATTTCTGTGGCTGACATAAATGCCGCAAGAAAGTTTTATGAGAATCTATTTGGGTTAGAAGTGTTTCAAGACTACGGAAAAAATGTCGCTTTTACCTGTGGACTTGCATTGCAGCAAGATTTTGACTGGCTTGTGAATCTGCCGAAAGAAAAGGTATTAAAGAAATCCAACAATGCGGAAATCGTTTTTGAGGAACAGGATTTTGACGCTTTCTTGGATAAGCTGAGCAAGCATTCCAACATTGAGCGTTTGGGCGAGGTCATTGAGCATAGCTGGGGCCAGCGGGTTGTTCGTTTTTACGATTTGGATGGGCACATTATAGAGGTCGGCGAAGACATGAAAATGGTGATAAAGCGTTTTCTCGCTACTGGCATGACGATGGAGGAAGTCTCCGTGAAGATGGATGTTTCCGTGGAGGACTTAACGAGACTTTTAAATAGTTAATGGGGACAGCATTTTGCAGCCGGATAATTGCCCCGCAATCGAGGAAACGAATATGGATATTCAGAAAATTATCGTCTTAGTAACAAAGACACAGGGGTTAATAAAGAACCGAGGAATGGCCTCTCATGTGAAAGAGAAGGGCCTTGCAGACTATGTGACGCAGGTAGACATTGCCGTGCAAAATTTTCTGAAGGAAGAGCTGTTTGCCCTTGCTCCAGAGATTCAATTTCTCGGAGAAGAAACCGGATTGCAGGAAATAGAAGCAGATAGCTTTTGGATTTTAGACCCTGTTGATGGAACCACAAATCTTATGCACGATTACCAACACAGCGTTGTGTCTTTGGCACTTTACTGCCAAGGGGAAATTGTTATGGGAATCGTGTATGATCCCTTCCGTGAAGAAGTATTTTCAGCAGTCAAGGGGGAGGGTAGTTTTCTAAATGGACAGCCCATACACGTGTCAAGCGCAGAAAAACTATCCGACACGATGATTGGGCTGGGGACAGCGAAAAGAGAGCTTGCCGATGAAAACTTTGCCCGGTTCCGAAAGGTGTTCGGCCAGTGTCAAGATGTCCGTAGGCTTGGCTCTGCCGCTTTGGAGTTGGCGTATACCGCTTGCGGTAGACAGGGAGGCTATTTCGAGATATATCTGAATCCTTGGGATTATGCTGCCGGTATGCTTTTGATTCAGGAGGCTGGTGGTCAAGTAACCGATTTTGCGGGAAGGCCGCTCGATCCGAGAAAAGGCGGTAGCGTAGTGGCAACAAACGGATGTATTCATGATGAACTGTTAAGGCTACTATAAGGTGTATTTAATATGTATAAAAATTGAGGCGCAATATGAAAAATGGTACGATGGAGCATGATTTGACTGGAGTGTGATTATAATGAAAGAATTTAGCCAAGAAACCGAACAGATAATGATGGAGCGTTTCGGGAAAGACACAATTATCGCATTGGCAACAACAGAAAACGGGATTCCTTATGTACGATATGTAAATGCCTATTACGAAAATGGGGCATTTTATATCATTACCCATGCGCTTTCAAATAAAATGCAACACATAAAGGACAATCCTGTAGTTGCAATCGCTGGTGAGTGGTTTACAGCGCACGGAAAAGGCATCAGCCTGGGTTATTTTGGGGGAAACGAGAACTGTGCGATTGCTGAAAAGCTGAAAAAGGTCTTTGCTGAATGGATCGATAACGGCCATACTGATTTTGACGATGAAAACACCATCATTCTGCGTGTGGAATTAACGGATGGCCTGTTGCTTTCACATGGGACAAGGTATGAGTTTTAGCTGTTCAAATCCTGTGGGGTTAAGAATCATCACTACTTTTGTACTTTAGGAGTCCTGCAAACAAAAGTCAAGCCCCAAAATGAAAAAATTTGAAGGGGTAAAAAAGGGTACAACAAACCAAGCCTGCAAAAGAAGAATTTTTGCAGACCATGTAAGTGGAAGATTTTAGAGCAGGCTAATTCTCGCCAAGTTCCGATGCGTCAGCGGCGGCGAGACACTCCTTCACGCGGGCGTAATAGATACGCAGGAACTTGTTCTGGGCGGCGGTCATGTAGACGAAATACGGCTTGCCCTCGGCCCGCTTCTTGTCCAGGAACTGGTATACCGGCTCATCGGCGGGAGACTTTTTCAGGTAGGTACAAACGATCTGATACAGCGTCTTGCGAAGATGGGGCGAGCCGCGTTTGGTGGTTGGATTGCTCTTAGAAACGTGCTTGCCGGACTCATCCACCGCCGGATCAACGCCGGCGAAGCTCACAATGGAGCTGCGGCGGGGGAAGCGGCGCACATCGCCGATTTCCGCCATCAGCTGCGGGGCAGTTTTCTCACCCACGCCGTACATGGCCCGGACAGTGTCATACTCCGGGAGCTGGCGGGCCAGGCGATTCATCTCAATGCGCAGGACAGCCAGCGTGGCCTTGGCCGAGGCCAGCTCCTTGGCGGCGGTGGTGATCAGCAGCTTGGTATTGCTGTTCCTGGGCAGGGTCGTGATATGGCCCATGCTGTCCATATACAACTCCGCCGCTTTCCCCTGGCTGAAATGATATCCCTTGCGCTTGCACCACTTGCGGTAACGTTCGGTGAAGGTGGCTTCGCTGGCCAGGTTGATGCACTCACAGTGCCAAAAGGTCATAACAAAATCAACCCACTTCTGGCTTCCATCGACACGATCCGGGCTGGAGAACAATTCGTTTACACCCGGAAAGACCTTATCAGTGAGAGAAATGAGGTTGTTTTGCAGCGCCACCACGTTCTTCATGTACAAATTGTACTGCCGTGAGGACAGCTTCAGTTGTTCCCTGATTGCTTCCATGGGTGTATATTCCCGCAGATCTGTCCAATTGTCAAGAGCGTACTTGGCGATTTTCCTGGCATCTGCCTTATCGGTCTTTACCTTGCGGATGGAGCCGCCGCCGCTCTGCTTGATGAACAGCGGGTTTATCACCGTGACATGGATGCCATACTCGTGCAGCGCCGCCGCCACTGGCTCGTGATACCGTCCTGTGGCCTCCATGATTGCCCGAGTGTCCTCCCCCAGACCCAGGATGGCAAGCGCCATCTGCTCCAGGCCAACCTCGGTGTGGGGATATTCCCGTGCCCTCAGCACAACCTTGTTCATTGGCTGCAGGGCCATCATCATGCTTTTCCCTTTGGATACGTCGATTCCTACTGCGTTCATAGCTTCCTCCTGTATGATTGAATATGGCTCCCGCCCCTTTTTCCTCGCCGCTTGTCCAATCTCCTGGTTGACGCGAACGCACCGCAACTGCACGATGGTTCTACCTGCGCAAATCGAATGCTGTGAACGAGAGAGACGGCTGACGGACTCCCAAACGGGCGTGTCAGCCCAAGGTGTCAAGTGTCAGGCCATTTACTCCCTCATTCTACAGCTTCAGCTTTGAGACGACAAAAGACACGGCTGGCTGCCGTGCCTTAAACCGTAACTATATTGTAGGAGATGCCATGAAAGGATTTAACCGGCCAAACCAATTGTTTTCCCTCTGCGGTTTGAACTGTGGACTTTGCCCCATGTTTTTAAATAAAAACTGTCCTGGCTGCGGTGGCGGTGAAGGAAACCAATCCTGCAAAATCGCAAGATGCAGTCTGGAGCATGATGGGGTTGAATACTGTTTTCAGTGCAGTGAATACCCTTGTGAAAAATACGAGCATATTGATGACTTCGATTCCTTTATTACACACCGTAGCCGAAAGGCCGATCTGGAAAGGGCACGTTGCTCTGGAATTGAAGCCTATAATATAGAGCAGATAGAAAAGGCAAAAATCTTGAATTTTCTTCTGTCCAACTATAATGATGGTCGTAAAAAGACGCTCTTTTGTGTAGCAGTCAACCTTTTGAATCTGCCAGAGCTGCAAAAAGTACTCAGCGAGATTGAGTGTAATCCTGATATGGAAACGCTGACAATCAAAGAGAAAAGTGCTTTTGTGGAAAGCCTTCTTCAAGCCGTAGCATCAAAAAGAAGCATCGACTTGAAACTTCATAAGAAAAAGGATAATTAGAATATGCTATTATTACTTGACTTTCACGTTACGTCATCGTGTATACCATAGAAAAAAGGAAAGGAATGAGACCATATGAAAGTGAGCTATGTTCGTTCAGATGACATCTATAGAAAAATCATGGTGGCACCTGCGGAGAAGAAAAATGATATTTATCGCTATGAATTGATGATGCCATTCAAAAGAAAGTGGGACTGCTACAGTGTTCCGATGAAAGCAGCCACGCCGAATGGCTATGATGTAATTATGGCGAGCGAGATGCTTGGCCATATTTCGCCTACCAAAGTGAATGATTCCCAAAAAGCTAATATTGAGTGCATTTCTTCGGACTTACTTTGGACTTCTTGTGAGCAGTCAATCAGGAAATCATTGGAATGTTTTGTGAGTAACGGGATTGAATTACCCGTTCAAGAGTACTTATTTACGATTTTATTGGCAAATTCGGAAAGTCCATACATCGCTCTAAATGAGGGATATTGTGGTGACGGTGGGATTCCCGGCTATATTTTTTCGTGGCTTATCCCCAATGAATACACTTTAGAACGTTTGCCAGTTGCTCTTGCCCATGAAGTAAATCATAATGTGCGGTTTCAATTTATTCGGTGGAAAAATGACATCACCCTCGGTGAAATGATGGTAAGTGAAGGAATAGCCGAGAACTTTGCAACCTATTTGTACGGAGAGGATAAGGCCGGCCCGTGGGTCACTAAAACCGATATGGAATTTTTGAGCGAGTATATTAAGCCTATTATTTACAATGGAATAAACGTTCAGGGACTTGAAAATCTCAATGCTTATTTATATGGCGATGAAATGGCAACTCTGCAAAACTACCCCTGCGTAGGTTTGCCTTACTGTGCAGGTTACGCTTGTGGCTATCATTTAGTGAAGCACTATTTGAAAAAAACAGGAAAAAGCGTTATCGAAGCTACACTGTTGTCTGCAAATGAAATTTTGGAGACTGCCAAGGACTTTTGGAATGAGTAATATGACTATGATAGTGCATGAGGTTCCCGATTTTGTTGTAACAGACCTGTCTGCCCTGAGTGGATGAAAATCTAAATGTACCACAACTACAAAATCACACGCTTGATGAGCGTTGATTTATAGCTGGCAAGCCCCAAATTGACAAGGAGAAAAAATGGAACGTCAAAGCAATGATAGAAATTACAATAGAAGGAACCGGCAGAAATCAAGGACGAAGAAAAGAATTCTTTACGGTTCCGCGTGTGTCGCGCTCTGCTTACTTATAGCAGGTGCCGCTTTCGGTGCCGCGAATTTACTAAAAGGCGGTAAAGCCCCTCCCCCTCCTGATAGCGAGACTGTGAGCAGCAACGAAGGTTTTTTCCAAGAGGATTGCGGGCAAAACGAAGAAGTTTCCCCTATTCCTGGCCCAGTCAATTCTGTTGATTCAATTTCTGTGGATGTCGCTGCGAAAAATGTCGTTGTAATGAATGCCGATACCAATACCCTGCTGTATCAGAAAAACAGTACAGACAAAATTGCACCTGCCAGTACAGCTAAATTGGTTACGGCCTTGACGGTACTTGATTATTGCTCCCCAGATGATGAGATGACTGTAGGCACTGAAATAGAGCTGATGCACGAAGATTCGTCCAGAGCATGGCTTAACCAAGGTGATATTCTGACAACAAAGCAACTTTTGATTGCCCTTCTGCTCCCCTCCGGCAACGATGCCGCTTATACATTGGCGGTTAATGCCGGGAAGAGAATTGCTGAAGATAGTAATCTGACAAATGCGCAGTCCGTTGATGTGTTTATGGACAAGGTGAATGAGAAGGCCCAGATGCTTGGCCTTGAAAACTCAAACTTTTTAGCCCCGGATGGGTACGATACTGAAGGGCAGCACACAACAGCCTACGACCTTGCCATCATTGCAAAAGCGTGTTTGGATAACCCCTATATTTCGGAAATCGTGTCAAGTTATACATCCTACCAAAAGTGGGTCAGTGGCAGAGAGGTTACATACAACAATTCAAATGAACTGCTCAATCCCAACAGCCAATATTATCGTCCTGAAGTCATCGGTCTCAAAACCGGGATGAGCGGCTTGGCAGGTGCTTGCATAGTTTCTGCGGCAGTTATCAACGGGGAAACATATATTTGCGTAGTGATGGGATCGACCAACGATGCAAGGTTCCAGGATAGTATTGCCATCTACGACAAGATAAAAACTCAATAGAAGTACATTCTTAATAACGCAAGGCAAGCCCATAGAAACGACTTTGCTCTTGCTTGGAGAGGGTCAATCTGCCTTGCGTGGATTGGCCCTCTTTTTTATCAATGACATAAATACCCTGAACGTCGAAAATTTTCTTTTAATTTTTTCATCCCCCCTTTCCGGTTTGCCCACACGAGATGTGTTTTAGATAAGCGAGGAGGCGCGAAAGCACAAACTCATATCTGCTGAAAGGGAGGGATGGGGCGATGACACCTCCCTCTGACAGAGAAAAGATTCTCTGCGCAATGTTCGAGTCGTTCTGTGTAGCAGCTATCCGCAACTTCGGCAGAAATCTACGGCGGGCCATGAAAAACCGGAAAAAGTATGATGGCACTGGTGATGAGTCAGTGGAATATCTCATCGGATTGCTCTCCTCCGAAGATGTATATGCATCAGAGCGGTTCATACTGTATGCAGACGGACTGCCCTGCACCTTGGAGAGTGAGCTTTTATACAACGCACTGCTATCTTTGTCTGACAGAGAACGGAAAGTCATTCTCTATGACTTTTGGCATGACTGGAAGGACAAAGAAATCTCAAAGAAACTGGAGGTCACGGTGCGCACGGTGTATAACCTCCGGCAACGTGCATTTAAGAAAATCCGTACATATTATGAACTACATGGGCAAGGACGAGACCCCTAAGTTGAACTATGCCCTAATCAAAAGGGCCGTTTGCGGGGATGAGACTGCTCTGGAGATGATTCTCCACCACTTCGACGCATATATCAATACTATTTCTACAGTAGAGAAAGCCATCTCCTCCGGGGAGATCATCGAAGAGGTGGACGAGGATATGAAAATTCAAATTCAGATGCATCTCGTGAAAGTAATCCAAGAGAAATGGAGTGAATTGATATGACAATGCTGCCCGACCTGTTTTCTTTTGCCTATGTGCCAAACTGGTACATACAGTTGGACGAGCTGGCGGCGCTGGCGCTCCCGGAACCTTGGCGGTTTCGGAACCCAGCCTATCTTACAAAAAATCCAGATAACCCGATTTTAGAGCGATACATTCATGCCATTTTCAAAAAACAAGTCATTGACTACAACACAGAAAAGCAACCAGAAAAAGCGCCGGACTATCTCCATGTGGAAAATGAATTCGTCTGCTTCCATACGGGCCTCTATACCCGGCGATACAAAGCCATTTATGGCTGCTTTGACCGCAATAAAAGGAAGGACAGTCTGCTGGATTGGTACTTCCGGGGCTTTTCGGATGAGCTGGCTCCATGTCTGAAATATGTGAACCCGCTGCCCAAGAAGCCTCACTATGATATGGCGCAGTATGGCGTCAACTACAACCCGGAATGGCCAATACGGGTCAACACGGATCACATCCTGGGCGACACGGAGAACTTTTCCCGTCTGCCCGAATCCGTTCGAGGCGCGAAGAACCTGCCCCTGCTATTGGAAACGGCAGTAGAACTGGCGCGCCGGTGGGCGGTGGTGGAGCCGAGCATTGTGGTACCGCAAGGCTATCAGGGCCGGGTGCAGTATCTCCTGCCGATCTGTCTGACGGATATGGAGACTCCTGATCTCGCTATGACGCTCACAGTCATGGATGGGTACTATCTGGGGAACACCTGCCTTACCCTGGAGATGGCCTACCTCAACGCACGTCTGCTGGCAAGACCGGCAGCGGCTTGGTTGATGGAGCTGGTCATGTAAAAATCCATAGCGAGTCGATATGCTCCTGTACCGGACAACGGCGGCAGTGGAAAGGAGCGTATGCAAAATGCCGAGAAAGAAAGGTGACGCCAATGAAATAAAGAGAAGGGTGCGCCATATCCGATGCCCAGTCTGTGGACATAGGATGATAGACGCGCCAGCGAATACCAGAGTACAGTTGATTGCCCCGGCTGAAGTCCGGAATCCCGATCTCATATTAAAATGCGGGCACTGCGGCGCGATGGTTGGGGTCATGAAAACTGAATAGCAGAAACTTTGATCCGCTCCGAGCTGAAAGGCCGGGAGCTGGCCGGGGCGACACGGCAATACAAAAAGGTCCGCAGGGAATGTATGCGGGCTGGGAAAACGGATGTCTAAACCGGGACACGGGTCACTCGTTTGTTTGCGCATGATGCACGGAGGGGCGATTTCATTCCACCCACATGATCAAACTTCCATGATACCACCTGAAAATACGGTGGAGACGACATTGAGCCTGGCAAGGCACTCAACATCGCCCTTAACAAAATCTCCGGCGAGTGGGACAAGGACAAGCTGGCCCTGCTCATCGCCGACCTCCAGGGAGCCGATTTTGATGTGTCCCTCACCGGCTTCGAGCCTGCGGAGATCGATTCGCTGTTCAAAGACGCCCAGCAGGGCAAGGTCAAGGATGATGATTTCGATGTGGAGGCCGAGCTGAAGGCCCCGGTCATCACTAAGGCCGGGGATGTGTGGACGCTGGGTCGGCACCGGCTGGTCTGCGGCGACAGCACCAAGGCGGAAACCTTCGCCCTGCTCATGGGCGACCGAAAGGCCAATCTGGTCATCACCGACCCGCCCTACAACGTCAACTACGAGGGCGGCGCCGGGAAAATCAAAAACGACAACATGGCGGACGATGCCTTCTACCAGTTCCTCCTGGCTGCGTTCCAGAACACCGAGGCGGCGATGGCGGATGACGCCAGCATCTATGTGTTCCACGCCGACACCGAGGGTCTGAACTTCCGCCGCGCCTTTGCGGACGCCGGTTTCCGGCTGTCCGGGACGTGTATCTGGAAAAAGCAATCTCTGGTGCTGGGGCGCTCCCCCTACCAGTGGCAGCACGAGCCAATCCTGTTTGGCTGGAAGAAGAAGGGCAAGCACCAGTGGTACACCGGGAGGAAGGAGTCCACCATCTGGGAGTTCGACAAACCCAAGAAGAACGGCGACCACCCCACTATGAAGCCGATTCCGCTGCTGGCCTACCCCATCATGAACTCCAGCATGAGCAACACCCTGGTGCTGGACCCTTTCGGCGGCTCCGGTTCCACGCTGATCGCCTGTGAGCAGACCGACCGCTCCTGCTGCACCATCGAACTGGACGAGAAATTCTGCGATGTGATCATCAAGCGGTACATTGAGCAGGTCAGCTCCGCCGATGGCGTTTCCGTCCAGCGGGACGGGCTGGCCTACCGCTACGGTGAGCTGGCGGGCGAGGAGGGCTGACGATGGAAAAACCAATCCTCCGAGTCTGTAGTTTTTCAGGGGGAAAGGACTCGACCGCCATGCTCCTCCGGCTGCTGGAGGAAGGCATCCAGGTGGATGTGATTTTGTTCTGTGATACGGGCCTTGAGTTCCCCGCCCTCTACGACCATATTCAGAAGGTGAAGCAGGACATTGGGCGGGAAATCACTACGGTCAAATGCCCGGACGATTTCGAGTATCTGTTCGCGCACAAGCAGATCAACCGCAAGCCCAGGTCGCGCAATGCCATCAAGTATGGGATAGACCGTGACGGCTATAGCTGGGCAGGCCCCAAGCTGCGCTGGTGTACCGAAGTTCTCAAAAACCGCCCCAGGGAACAATACCTCCAGCGGCTCCGGGAGAAATACGAGGTGCTGGAGTACATCGGCATTGCCGCCGATGAGACCCACCGCATCAACCGAAAGTGCAATCAGAAGGATGGTGCGCGGCTCCCGCTGGTAGAGTGGGGCATGACCGAGGCCGACTGCCTCGCCTACTGCAAGGAGCGCGGCTACGATTGGGGCGGGCTGTATGAAAAGTTCCACCGGGTGTCCTGCTGGTGCTGCCCGCTCCAATCTTTGGCGGATTGTCGTGTGCTGTACCGGGATTTTCCCGACCTGTGGGCGCAGCTCAAGCGGTGGGACGCCATGACCTGGCGTTCCTTCAAATCGGACTATACTGTTTTACAACTGGAACAACGCTTTGATTTCGAGGAAGAATGGCAGAAGGCTGGGAACCGCCTCGGAACCAAGGCGTTTTATTCTGCCCTCAAGGAGAGATTGGCGTTGTGTGGTCTACACAAATGAACGATCGGTAATTTGTCGAGGTCAGGGCGAGAAACAACTTGCTATATCCGCCGAGTAGAGTGAATATGTGACTACCAAAAAACAAGGGGGTTCACACCATGACCATTAACTACAACGTGACCGGCACCGAGCGCAAGCGCCTCGCCGACTACATCTCCGGCTTCATGGGTACGGAGAAAAAGTACCTGGGTGCGCCGACCTTCGCCTATCAGATCGGCTACCTCACCGTCAGCAAGGACGGCGCGGTCAGCTTCGAGGACCGGGGCTGCAACAGTGACATTGATGCGCTGATGGCGGAGCTGGAGAGCCAGGGGTTCCACACCGAGGACACCATCGCCAAGGCCGACACCGCCGAGACGGAGGCCACCAGCGGCGAGGACACCGCACAGCCGGACGAGGCCGGGACCAACGCCCAGCCGGAGACCGCTCCCGCCGAGGAGGGCGTGACCCAGCCCCACGGCTCCGGCCTGACGGTCACCCTCCCCGCCGCCAGCCTGCCCTCCGAGGCGCTGGCCAACCTCACCAGCCTCCTCGCCGCCAAGGGGCGGCTCATCCGCAAGGCCCTGGGAGTGGAGGCCCTCCCGGTGGAGGTCAGCCCCGACACGGTCTCCTTCCCCTGGTTCGAGGGCCGTAGCCTCGATGCTGATGAGGTCAAGACCTACACCCACCTGATCGCCGCCCTCTGCGACATGGCCCGGAACCAGAAACGCATCACCGCCAAGGAAAAGTCCACCGACAACGACAAATATCGAGACACCACGGACGAGTAATAATTCCGCAAGTATCAGCACAAGAATAAAGTGTTTGGAAAAACTAATTTCAAAATCCTATGGTGGTCTTGCTAAGTTTGATCTTTCCTTACTGAATGATATTTCCGCTTGGTGTGATGATCGGAACAGATTAGTTCATGACTTAGTGAATCTCGATGAATACAAAAGATTTGATGCTGATTTTGAAACATTAGCCAAACAAGGTGTTCCTTTAGTTAATCGAATTTATGAGGAGGGCACTAAATTCCGTCAATGGTTTGTTGCTGCTGATTCCTTGCCTGATTTCCCAACAAAGCACAAATGCCGATGCAAAAAGGAACAGTGCATCAAACCGTAACAAAACACTTTGAAAGCGTCTATCAGAAATGATGGGCGCTTTTCTTATGCCAATTTCCAGAAAAGGAGTGTGATTTCTATGGGCTTTTTCAGCAGTTTGTTCCGTTCGCGGGACGCTCCTCAGAACAGTACAGCCGGGAGCGCCTACACCTTTTTCTTCGGCGGCTCCACCTCCGGCAAGGCCGTCACCGAGCGGAGTGCCATGCAGATGACAGCGGTGTATTCCTGTGTCCGCATCTTGGCTGAGGCGGTGGCTGGCCTGCCCCTCAACCTCTACCGCTACACCGAGGACGGCGGCAAGGAGAAGGCCATCGGCCACCCGCTGCATCTCCTGCTCCATGACGAGCCAAACCCGGAAATGAGTTCCTTTGTGTTTCGGGAAACGCTCATGACGCACCTGCTCCTCTGGGGCAACGCCTACGCACAGATCATCCGTAACGGCAAAGGCGAGGTGGTGGCGCTGTACCCCCTCATGCCCAACAAAATGACGGTAGACCGGGACGAGCGGGGCCAACTCTACTACAGCTACCAGCGGGGGACGGACGAGGCCGTCCGCTCCAAAGACCAGACCGTTATCCTCCGGCCTTCGGATGTGCTGCACATCCCCGGCCTGGGCTTTGACGGGCTGGTGGGCTACTCGCCCATTGCTATGGCAAAGAACGCCATCGGCATGGCTATCGCCTGTGAGGAATACGGCGCTAAGTTCTTCGCCAACGGCGCGGCTCCGGGCGGCGTCCTGGAACACCCCGGCACCATCAAAGACCCCCAGCGGGTGCGGGAGAGCTGGCAGTCCACCTTCGGCGGTAGCGGCAACGCCAACAAGATTGCCGTTCTGGAGGAGGGCATGAAGTACACGCCCATCGGCATCTCGCCGGAGCAGGCGCAGTTCCTCGAAACACGAAAATTTCAAATCAATGAGATCGCTCGAATTTTCCGAGTGCCGCCCCACATGGTGGGTGACTTGGAAAAGTCGAGCTTTTCTAATATTGAGCAGCAATCGCTGGAGTTCGTGAAATACACGCTGGAGCCTTGGGTGATCCGCTGGGAGCAGTCCATTCAGCGCACCCTGCTCTCTACCAATGAAAAAGCCCATTACTTCGTGAAGTTCAACTTGGAGGGGCTGCTCCGGGGTGATTACCAGAGCCGGATGAACGGCTACGCCACCGCTCGGCAGAACGGCTGGATGTCCGCCAACGACATCCGGGAGCTGGAGAATCTGGACCGCATCCCTACCGAGGAGGGCGGCGATTTGTACCTCATCAACGGCAATATGCTCCCGCTGAAGGATGCGGGGGCTTTTGCAGATACCACTACGACAGGAGAGGAGGAAGATTCCGATGAAGAAGTTTTGGAACTGGAAGTCCCGGACGGTGACCAACCAGGAGACGATGGAACGGACGGAGGAACGGACGCTGTTCCTCAACGGCACCATCGCCGAGGATAGCTGGTATGACGATGACGTGACCCCGCAGCTTTTCAAAGACGAGCTGATGGGCGGTTCCGGCAACATCACTGTCTGGATCAACAGTCCCGGCGGGGACTGCGTGGCGGCGGCGCAAATCTACAATATGCTCATGGACTACCCCCACGATGTGACCGTGAAGATCGACGGCATCGCCGCCAGCGCCGCCTCGGTCATCGCTATGGCTGGCACCAAGGTCCTCATGTCCCCGGTGTCCACCATGATGATCCACAACCCGGCCACGGTCGCCTGGGGCGATTCCGGCGAAATGGAGAAGGCCATCGCCATGCTGGACGCTGTGAAGGATTCCATCATCAACGCCTACGAAATCAAGACTGGGCTGTCCCGCGCCAAGCTGTCCCATCTCATGGACGGTGAGACTTGGATGGACGCGAACAAGGCGGTGGATCTGGGCTTCGCGGACGGCATCCTGTCCCGCACCCAGACCGGGGATGAGGCCCCGCCCGCTGGCTCCATGCTGTACTCCCCGGCGACGGTGGTCAATTCCCTCATGGGAAAGATCGCTCAGAAATGCAAAATTGAACATCCCAAACCCGCAGGCCGTTCCATCGACACGCTGATGGAGCGGCTTGAACTTTTGAAATTTTAAGGAGGAACACATCATGACCATTCTGGAACTGCGCGAGAAGCGGGCCAAGGCGTGGGAGGCTGCAAAGGCTTTCCTGGACAGCCGCCGCAACGAGAAGGGCATCCTGTCCGCCGAGGACGATGCCACCTACACCAAGATGGAGCAGGAGATCACCGACTTGGGCAAAGAGATCGCCCGTCAGGAGCGGCAGGAGGCGCTGGAGACCGAGCTGTCCAAGCCCACCGCCACGCCCCTCACCGGCAAGCCCCTGGGCGGCAGCGTAGACGAGCGGACGGGCCGCGCCACGGACGAGTACCGCTCCAACTTCTGGAACCTGATGCGCACCAAGTCCCCCATGCCCCAGGTGGTGGACGCCCTGCGCATCGGCTCTGACACCGAGGGCGGCTACCTGGTGCCGGACGAGTACGAGCGCACTCTGGTGGAGGCGCTCCAGGAGGAGAACATCTTCCGTTCCCTGGCCCACATCATCCGCACCGCCAGCGGGGAGCGGAAAATCCCCGTGGTGTCCTCCAAGGGTACGGCCTCCTGGATCGAGGAGGGCGGCGCGTTCCCTGAGAGCGATGACACCTTCGGTCAGGTGACCATCGGGGCCTACAAGCTGGGGACCACCATCAAGATTTCCGAGGAGCTGCTCAACGACAGCGTGTTCGATCTGGAGAACTACATCGCCAGGGAGTTCGCCCGGCGCATCGGTACCAAGGAGGAGGAAGCCTTCTTCACCGGGGACGGCTCCGGCAAGCCCCTGGGTGTGCTGGCGGACAAGGGCGGTGCCGAGATCGGTGTGACCGCCGCCTCCGCCACCGCCATCACCTCCGATGAGCTGCTGGACCTCTACTACAGCCTGTTCTCCCCCTACCGCAAGAAGGCGGTGTGGGTGGTGAACGACTCCACCATCAAGGCCATCCGCAAGCTGAAGGACAACAACGGCCAGTACCTCTGGCAGCCCGGTCTCATCGCCAACGCCCCGGACACCATCCTGGGCCGTCCCGTCAAGACCTCCGCGTTCATGCCCTCCATCGCTGCCGGGGCCAAGTCCATCATCTTTGGCGACTTCAACTACTACTGGATCGCCGACCGCCAGGGCCGCACCTTCAAGCGGCTGAACGAGCTGTACGCCACCACCGGGCAGGTCGGTTTCCTGGCCTCCCAGCGGGTGGACGGCAAGCTGATTTTGCCGGAGGCACTGAAGGTGCTGAAGCAGAAGGCCGGTTCCGGCGCTGGCGCGTAACCACTAAACACTCCGAGGCCCCGGTGAACACACACGCCGGGGCCTCACCATTTTGAGGAGGCGATAGGATGATCGTCACGCTGAAGGAGGCCAAGAAGTATCTCCGGGTGGACCATGACGATGATGACTCCATCATCCGCAAACTGGTCCACACCGCCGAGACCCTCTGTGAAGGGACGCTGCGCAAGCCTGCGGAGCCTATCCCCATCAACAAAGTGGCGGTGCTGTTCGCAGTGGCCTACCTCTACGAGCATCGAGAGAACGCCGACATGAACGAGCTGACCCGGATGCTCCGCTACATCCTCGCCACAGAGCGGGAGGTGGCGTTCTGATGGAGATTTCCAAGCTGCGCTCCCGCATCACCATCCAGCAGGCCGTGGTGCAGAAGGATGCAATCGGCAACCACACTAACGCCTGGGAGGATTTCTGGTCCTGCGCTGCCTACGCCAATCTCGCCTCCGGCAAAGAGTACGGGGCCGCTGGACAGACGCTGGGCAGCGACACTCTGGTGTTCGAGGTGCGCTGGTGCAAACGGCTCCGTGATCTGGACAGCACCAAATTCCGCATCCTGTTCGACGGCAATATCTACAACATCACCCGCGTGGACGATGTGCAGTTCCGGCACGAGCGGCTGAAGCTGACCGCCCAGCGGGAAGGTCGGTGACGGCATGGGCAGCAGGATTGCAGTCGGTGAATTGGCAAGAGCTGTCAATGAGGCCATAAGCGAATACCGCGATTTGACCGAGCAGGCCCTCAAATCAGCAGTTACTCAGGTAGCCAAAGAGACAAAGGACATCGCCAAGGAAAGATCCCCATCATTATCTGGCCGTTACAAGAAAGGGTGGGTCACAACGAAAACCGCCGACGCCAGCGGTCAAATTTCTATCACCGTCTATAACCGCGCCCGGCCTGGCCTGACGCACTTGCTGGAAAAGGGCCATGCGAAGCGGGGCGGAGGCCGGGTCAGCGGCATTCCGCACATCGCCCCTGCTGAAGAACACGCCGTGGCGGAGCTGGAGACGAGAATCAGAAGGGAGTTATCGTAATGGAGCTGCGTGAAATTGTGTCCATGCTGGCGGGGCTGGGGATTCCCTTGGCCTACCACCATTTTGCGGAAGGTGAAGCCCCGGCCCCGCCCTTCCTGCTGTATCTCTCCCCCGGCTCGGATAACTTCTCTGCGGACGGCAGGGTCTATTGGAAAGTGTCTCAGTTAGATGTGGAACTGTATACGAACCTGAAAGACCCGGAACTGGAGGAGCGGCTGGAAACGGTGTTGGACGCCGCTGGCCTGTTCTACAACAAAACGGAGTCCTACATCGACTCCGAGAGGCTCTATGAAATTTTGTATGAAATGGAGGTCTGACCTATGGGAAACAAGGTCAAATATAATCTGAAAAATGTCCACGCCGCCAAACTGACGGAAACCAAGTCTGACGAGGGTGTCACCACCTATACCTATGGCACACCCCAGGCTGTCCCCGGCGCGGTCAGCATCAGTCTGAGTGCCGAGGGGGATACCAGCCCCTTCTACGCGGACGGCATCGTGTATTTCCGCACCACCAGCAACAACGGTTACAGCGGTGATCTGGAGCTGGCGTTGATCCCTGAATGGTTCCGCACCGAAATTCTGGGCGAGGTTCTGGACGAGAAAGGCGTGCTGGTGGAACGCAGCAATGTGTCTGAGAGCGTGAAGTTCGCCCTGCTCTTTGAGTTTGACGGCGATGTGAACGCCATCCGTCATGTGCTGTATAATTGCAGCGCCTCCCGTCCTTCCATCGAGTCCCAGACCAAAGAGGAAACCATCGAGCCGGGAACTGAAACCCTGACGCTGACCGCCGACCCCCGCCCCGATGGTTTGGTCAAGGCCCGCACTGGCGACACCACCGATGACATGACCTATGCCGGTTGGTATGGTGCTGTGTATGAGGTTACCGAGGCCCCAAAGGGCTGATAGGAGGAATGACAGATGATCAAACGGGAAATTGAGGTTTGCGGCAAACTGGTGCCGTTCCGCTCCTCCGCTACTATCCCCAGGCTGTACCGTGCCAAGTTCAAGCGCGACATCTTCAAAGACTTGGCACGGCTGGAGAAGTCCTTCAAGGCCAACAGCGAAGAGGGCGAGTCCTTTGCCATCGACGATTTGGAGATTTTCGAGAATGTGGCGTATGTCATGGCCTATCACGCCGACAACTCCATCCCCGCCAGCATTGACCAGTGGCTGGACCAGTTCGAGATGTTCTCCATCTATGAGATCATGCCCCAGCTTCTGGAGCTGTGGGGCGACAATGTGGTGACGGATGTTGCCGCAAAAAAAGCCTTGGCAGAAGTGAGCGGGAAATGACAACGCCGCTGTTCCTTCTGCGATGTGTGGAACTGGGCGTGTCGATCCACGACTTGGATCTGCTGACCATCGGGCTTGTGACTGATATGTGGACCGAGCGGGCCAACGATGGCGTGAAATACCGGCAACTGGCTACGCAAGAGGACTTCGATAAATTTTGATAGGGCATCCACCGTTTGCGGTGGGTGCCTTTCTTATGTCCGTGGCTGTGAGAGGAGGGAATGTCTATGGCAGGCGGCAGGATCAAAGGGATCACGATTGAAATTGGCGGCGATACCACAGGTCTTGACAAGGCGCTCAGACAAGTTAATTCGACTATTTCCTCCACACAATCGGCGCTGAAGGATGTAAACAAGCTGCTGAAGCTGGACCCGTCCAACACGGAATTGATCACTCAGAAACAGCGGTTGTTGAAGGATGCCATCTCCGCTACCAATGAAAAGCTGACTGCGCTGAAAGAAGCCCAGCGGCAGGCCCAGGAGCAGATGGAACGTGGGGAGCTGGGTCGGGACAAATATGATGCCTTACAGCGTGAGATCATCGAAACTGAGCAGGAGCTGAGACGGCTCCAGGAGGAAGCCGCCACCACCAGCACCGCCCTCGCCAAAATCGAGGAAGCCGGGGGCAAGCTGGCGGCGGCGGGAGACACCATTGCTGGGGCCGGAAAAAAGATGTCTGTCCTCTCTGCTGCGGTAGTGGGCATCGGCGCTGCCGCAGTGCAGACCACAGCGGAGTTTGACGCCGCCATGAGCAAGGTGGCGGCGGTGTCCGGGGCGGCTGGCGCTGAGTTGGAAGCTCTGCGGGATAAGGCCCGTGAAATGGGCGAAAAGACAAAGTTCTCCGCATCCGAGGCGGCAGAGGCCATGAATTACATGGCAATGGCCGGGTGGAAAACGGAAGATATGCTCAATGGGCTGGACGGCATCATGAATCTGGCCGCGGCCTCCGGCGAGGACTTAGCAACCACCTCTGATATCGTCACAGACGCTTTGACCGCCTTTGGGCTGACCGCCAGCGACTCCGGGCATTTCGCCGACATTCTGGCCGCAGCCTCCAGCAACGCCAACACCAACGTGTCCATGATGGGCGAAACGTTCAAATACTGCGCTCCCATTGCGGGTGCGCTGGGGTTCTCCGCTGAGGATACGGCAGAGGCCATCGGCCTGATGGCAAACGCCGGGATCAAGTCTACCCAGGCAGGCACCGCGCTGCGCACCATCATGAACAATCTGGCGGGCGAAATCAAAATTTGCGGCGCTTCGCTGGGGGAAACAACCATCGCCACCACCAATGCGGACGGCAGTATGCGTGACCTGTCGGATATTCTATCTGATTGCCGTACCGCTTTCTCTGGCTTGACGGAATCTGAAAAGGCCAACACCGCAGAGGCGCTGGTGGGCAAAAACGCCATGTCCGGCTTCCTCGCCCTGATGAATGCCGGGGAGCAGGATGTCCAGAAACTGAGTTCTGCCATTGCCAACTGCAACGGCAGCGCCGTCTCTATGGCGGAAATTATGCAGGACAACCTGTCGGGGCAGATCACCATTTTGAAAAGCCAGCTTCAAGAGCTGGCTATTTCTTTTGGAGATATGCTTATGCCCTTCATCCGCAAAATCGTGAGTGCAGTCCAATCCTTTGTGGATCGGCTGAACGAGATGGATGAGGGAACCCGGAAGGCGGTGCTGGCTATCGGTGCAATCGTGGCGGCGCTGGGGCCATTTCTCGTGATTCTCGGCACAACGATTTCCAAAATCGGCACCGCCATGCAGGGTTTCACCACTCTGGCGGCAGGCATTAAAAAGCTGGCTGTGGGGGTAGACGGGGCAAGTGGTCTGTTCGGGAAACTGGGATTCGCTGTGGGAGGCGTGTCCGCGCCAGTCCTCGCTGTGGTGGCGGTCATTGCCACACTGACTGCGGCCTTCATGCACCTTTGGAACACCAACGATGGGTTCCGGGAGGCCATTCTCAGCACATGGAGCAAAATCAAAGATACACTGTCCGGCTTCTGCCAAGGTATCGTAGAGCGGCTGAATGCGCTGGGGTTTGAGTTCACTGACATTCTGGATGTACTAAAAACCGCCTGGGACGCTTTCTGCTCGGTGCTGGCTCCGCTATTTGAAGGTGTGTTCAACCACATCGCCAACATTCTCTCCACAGTGACGGGCGTTATCACCGGCATCCTGGACGTGTTCATCGGCGTCTTTACCGGGAACTGGTCTCAGGCATGGACAGGTGTGCGGGAAATCTTCTCCTCCGTCTGGAACGGGATATCCTCGTTCTTCACCAACATTCTGGATGTTATCCGAGGCATTGCGGATGTGGCATTGGGCTGGTTCGGCACAAGCTGGAATGAGGTCTGGACGAATGTAAGGGCCTTCTTTGAAAATATCTGGAACGGCATCGTTTCCTTTTTCACCAGCGTCTGGGACGGCCTGTGCAATACGGTACAGACGGCGGTCATGCTGATTGGTTCCATCCTGCAAGCAGCCTTCGACGTCATCACGCTGCCCTTCCGTTTCATTTGGGAAAATTGCAAAGAAACCATCACCGGGGCTTGGGAGAACATCAAAAGCACAGTGTCCACCGCCGTCAACGCAGTTTCCTCCGTGATCTCTGCGGTAATGACCGCCATCCAGAGTGTGATCCGTTCGGTATGGGACGCCATCCATGCCAAGGTGTCTGCGGTGGCCAATGCAATTAGCACAACGGTCACCACGGTGTTCAACGCTATAAAATCCGTTGCATCCACCGTCTGGAATGGGATCAAGACTGCGATTTCCTCCGTGGCGGATGGGATCAGCAGCAAGGTGTCCTCTGTGTTTAACTCGGTACAGAACACCACCACTTCCGTGTTCAACGGTATTAAATCCACCGCCGCCTCGGTCTGGAATGGAATCAAAAATGCCATCATCACGCCAATCGAAGCCGCCAAAAGTAAAGTCAAAGGTGTTGTGGACGCAATCAAGGGCTTTTTCTCTGGCATGAAGATTTCCCTTCCACACATCAAGCTGCCCCATTTCAAGGTGACGGGCAAGCTGTCCATTTCTCCGCCCAGCGTCCCAAAGCTGTCCATCCAATGGTATAAGGAGGGCGGCATCATGGCAAAGCCCACCATCTTCGGTATGAACGGTTCCTCTCTGATGGCGGGCGGCGAAGCGGGCAAGGAGGCCATTCTCCCACTAAAAGGGTTCTATGACCGTCTGGAAAACATTCTGTCCACCCGGCTGAATACCTCCGCTATGGAGCGGTATCTGGCGGTTATTGCGGACAACAGCAGCAAGGGCATCTATCTGGAGGACGGCACACTGGTAGGCCATCTGCTCCCGGCCATTGATGGGGGTCTGGGCCAGTCGGAGAAGCTGCAAAGGAGGTTGAGCCTGTGAAACCTGACGTAACACTGAACGGCGTGTCTATGAGCAATCTGGGATGGCTTCGGGAAAGCATCTCTTTCCCTACCCCGGAGTCACAGACCAATACGATCATTGTCCCCGGCAGAAACTCGCCCATCCGATACACCGAGGCGCTGGGCCGTGTGTCCTATCAGCCCCGGAACACATCAACGGTCACCTGCTATATCTCGCTGGTCAACGACTACAGCCTGAGTATCAGCGGGCGGTCCTCCAATACCTGCACAATCAACGGAGTGCAGTCCACCTTCTCCACTCCAGCAGTCACAACCACCGGAACACATTCGTTCGGGTCGGTTTCCCAAACGGTGGCGCACGATAGCGATGGAACGAAATCCATCACGATCAGCGCCATCTTTTATATCCGAGCAACGATTAGCGGGGTTTACTATGACAGGATTACAGCAAGCGCCACCATCACGCTGGACAGCATCCCAAGGGCATCCTCTGTGTCGGCGGTATCCATCAACATGGGAACCACGACCCGTATCGATATTACGAGGGCTTCCTCCGCATTTACGCACACAGTCACCTATAAATTCGGCTCCGTGTCAGGGACGATTGCAGCGCAGTCGTCCCTGACTACTTTATGGTGGACCCCGCCGCTCACGTTGGCCAGCCAGATTCCAAACGCCACCACGGGTATCTGTACGATCACCTGCACTACCTACAGCGGAAGCACAAATATCGGCTCCAAAACCTGCACCATGACCCTGACCGTCCCCGCTTCCATCAAACCTTCTATCACAAGCCTGACAGCGGAGCGGGTCGATGGCACCGTGCCGAGCAGTTGGGGCATCTATGTGCAGACGAAGTCTAAGGCTAAGCTGTCCATCAATGGCGCGGCAGGAAGCTACGGTTCAAAAATATCCTCCTACTCCATTGTGGGAGGCGGTTTCACCAGTTCAACTTCCATCTTCACTACGGGATTTCTGAACAATTACGGAGACATCACCTTCACGGCGACCGTCACCGACAGCCGTGGCAGGGTATCGGACCCCGCAACTGTGACCATCCCCGTAGTGCAGTATTTTGCCCCGTACTTTGAGCGGTACAGTTCCCGGCGATGCACCAGCACGGGCGCACTTTCAGACGAGGGAACATATGTCCTTGGCAACGCACTGTATAACCGCGCGGCTTGCAACGACTTGAATCGTGTGACCCGCTCCATTTACTACAAAAAATCCTCGGACATTGAGTGGCTGAACGCGGGGGCCATTTTCTCCTCCGGCGATCCCCTTGTATTCGGAGGTGGAAAAATTGCCGCAGATTATTCCTATGACATCAAATACGTCATCCAGGATACTTTCAACACGGTCGCCGTCATTGATTTCATCTCCACCGCCGCAGTAATCATGGATTTCAAGAGCGGAGGCAAAGGGCTTGCCATTGGTAAGGTGTCCGAAGATGACGGACTCGATGTGAAATTCGCCAGTCACTTCCGCTCTACGGTCATTTTCGATGATGTGGTCAACATTGGCACTATGCTGAATGTGACTAACTCCGCAACCGTGTGGGGCCTTCCGCTTCCTGGCTACGGTACCTGCGCAACAGCGGCCTCTACAGCTACAAAGGTAGTCACTTGTGCGGGCTACTACTTAAAGGCTGGCGCGATTTGCACCATTCGGATGACCTATGCTAACACGCACACACTTCCCCAGCTTAATATCAACAGCACCGGGGCCTACTCTCTTTCCTACAATGGTGTTCTTGCTGCGTCAGGCTCCACCAGATGGCTGGCCGGAAGTGTGCTGACGGTCATGTTCACCGGCAGCTATTACGAGGTTCTTTCGATTGCCGGAGCCTGGACACCGAGCATCGCAGGGACAAGCACATACAGTTTCCAAGAAGGGTACTTTCAATACAGTGCCGGGATTGTATCCTTCGGGTTCTCTATCAGTGGGACCTTCAGTAGCACAACCACATCAACGACACAGACTGTCATTTCCGGGCTTCCGTTTACCTACAAGGGAAACGGGTTGGCCACAGGCGGTGGGATTGCCTATGGCTGCACATCCAGTTCTCCCGGATTCTTTGGTTGGTGTGTTTCAAATGGGCAGTCCACTATCACTGCGAGGAATAGCACAATATCAGGCAACATTTATGGCGCGGGTTATGTGTATAACACCCCCGGTTTTACCTATAGCGTTAGCGGCTCGATTACCATGCGGGCTGTATGACCACTTTACAAATAGTGAGGAGGAAACGAAAATGAAAGAATTTTGGAACACGATGCAGATGGTGTTCGCCGCCGTGGGCGGCTGGCTGGGCTACTTCCTGGGCGGCTGTGACGGCCTGCTCATCGCCTTGGTGGTGTTCGCCGTGGTGGACTACATCACCGGGGTCATGTGCGCTATCAACGACAAAAAGCTGTCCAGCGAGGTGGGCTTTCGGGGTATTTGCCGGAAGGTGCTGATCTTCTTTCTGGTGGGGGTGGCAAACATCCTCGATGTGCAGGTCATCGGCACTGGCAGCATTCTCCGCACCGCCATCATCTTTTTCTACCTGTCCAACGAGGGTGTGTCCCTGGTGGAGAACGCCGCCCACCTGGGCCTGCCTGTGCCGGAGAAGCTGAAGGCTGTGCTGGAGCAGCTCCACGACCGGGCAGAGAAGGGTGGTGACGGGAAATGAAACTTGTGGAGTCCATCCTCACCAAGAACCCCTGCTACACCGCAGGCCGGAAAATCACGGTCAAGGGGCTGATGCTCCACTCCGTGGGCTGTCCCCAGCCCAGCGCCCAGGTGTTCATCCGCAACTGGAACAAGGCCAGCTACGACCGGGCCTGCGTCCATGCGTTCATTGACGGCAATGACGGCACCATCTACCAGTGCCTCCCCTGGGACCACCGGGGCTGGCACTGCGGGGCCAGCGGCAACAACACCCACATCGGGGTGGAGATGTGCGAACCGGCCTGCATCAAGTACACCGGCGGGGCCACCTTTACCTGCTCCGACCCCGCCACCGCCAAGGCCGTGGCCCAGCGCACCTACCAGGCGGCGGTGGAGCTGTTCGCCATGCTCTGCCAGAAGTTCTCCCTCGACCCGCTGGGGAACGGGGTGATCGTCAGCCACAAGGAGGGCTGCAAACGGGGTATCGCCTCCAACCACGGCGACCCGGAGCATCTCTGGACGCAGCTTGGCCTGCCCTACACGATGGACACTTTCCGCAAGGCGGTCAAGGCCGCGATGGACGGCGGGGCCGCTGCTCCCAGCGGTGCGTCCGGCACAAAGATCATGGGTGCGGCGGTGGCGACCGCCGACCAAATGAGAGCCTACATCAAGGCCAAGAATCCGAAGGTCACCCAAAGCGTTCTGGACATGGTGCCGCTCTATCTGTCCGAGGGCGCGGCGGAGGGTGTGCGGGGCGACATCGCCTTTGCGCAGTCCTGTCTGGAGACCGGGAACTTCGGCTTCGCTGGCTCTGCCGTCACGCTGGACCAGAACAACTTCTGCGGCATGGGTGTCACCGCTAATGGGCTGAAGGGCAACTCCTTCTCTACGGCCCAGCTTGGCATCCGGGCACAGGTACAGCACCTCAAAGCCTACGCCTCCACCGAGCCGCTGAAGGGTGAGTGCATCGACCCCCGGTTCAGGTATGTGGCGCGGGGCTGCGCCGAGGTGGTGGAGTGGCTGGGCCAGAAAGAAAACCCCCAGGGCAAGGGCTGGGCCACCGGCGCGGGCTATGGGGAGAAGATTATCGCCATCCTCAAAGCCATCCTCGCCACCGCTGGCGGAGCGGCTCCAACCCCCGCCGCCGTTCCCTTCAAGGTACGGGTGACCGCCACCGACCTCAATATCCGCACCGGCTCTGGCACCAATGCCGCCAAGACCGGGAAGTTCACTGGGGCTGGGGTGTTCACCATCACTGAGGTCAAGGATGGCCCCGGCTCCGCCAAGGGCTGGGGCAGGCTGAAATCCGGCGCGGGGTGGATTTCCCTGGACTATGCACAGAAAATTTAACCAGCGGTCAACATTTTGACTTACAGTTCAAGCCCACCGGGGAGTTCTCTCCCTGGTGGGCTTGATTTTTTGCCCTGGCACCCTTAATTTTTCTTTTCCTCGTGGCCTACCTGTGAGGAGGCTGTCTTCTCAGAAATGAGGTGTCCAGAGTGACCAGCGAGGAAAAGAAACGAATCGAGTATTTGCAGAGCCAAGGGCTGGGCTATAAACGCATAGCATCCACGTTGGGCTTGCCAGTGAATGGCGTGAAGTCTTTCTGTCGTCGCCACCCGGCAAAGCCACCAGCGGAGGGCGCTTGCCCGGTGTGTGGCGCAGCCTTGGTGCGGATTCCTCACCGCAAGCCGAAAAAATTCTGTTCCGATAAGTGCCGCATGGTTTGGTGGAACTCTCACCAAGAATTGGTGAACCGAAAAGCCATCTACCATCTGGTCTGTGCCCGCTGTGGTCAATCCTTCGACAGCTATGGGAACAAAAATCGGAAATTCTGCTCCCGGCGCTGTTACGATGACGCTCGGCGGAAGGGGGTGGAATGATGGAGTTCTTCGACCGTCTTGCGGCCTACAAAGCCGCTATGAGTCTTGCCGCAGCCATGCTCCGACAAGGCATCATCTCTGAGGGTGAGTACGCCGAAATCGATACAATTATGACCAAAAAGTATGGCCTGTCTTTGGATAGCATTTTCCGTTCAAACGCTTGATAAATCATGGGTTTAGAGCGAATATGTGACCCGAAAGGAGGCGATTTTTTGGAAAGGACTATTCAGCGGGTGGGGGTCAGCATTCCCTCTCAGCCCAAGGCAAAGCGGGTCGCAGCCTATGCCAGAGTGTCCTCCGGCAAGGATGCTATGCTCCATTCTCTGTCGGCCCAGGTCAGCTATTACAGCGACCTCATCCAGAAACATCCCGGCTGGCTCTACTGCGGAGTGTTCGCTGACGAAGCCCTGACTGGCACGAAGGAAAACCGCACCGAGTTCCAGCGGCTGCTGGCCGAGTGCTGCGCTGGGAACATCGACCTCATCATCACCAAGTCGATTTCCCGGTTCGCCCGGAACACGGTGGTGCTGCTCCAGACTGTCCGCGAGTTGAAATCGATGGGAGTGGACGTCTATTTTGAGGAACAGAGCATTCACTCCATGAGTACGGACGGAGAGCTGATGCTCACCATTCTGGCGTCTTACGCCCAGGAGGAGAGCCTTTCCGCCAGCGAGAACCAGAAGTGGCGCATCAAGAAAAACTTCGAGGAGGGAATGCCCTGGTCTGGACAGGTTTTGGGGTACAAATATGTGGATGGCGTCTACATCGTCAAGCCGGATGAGGCCGAGATCGTGCGGAGTATTTTCGCCGACTACCTCTCCGGCATGGGTGTCGAGGCCATCATGAAAAAGCTGAATGCCCAGGGCAGGCCCTCCCGCAACGGCCATGCCTGGTGCCGCTCCAGCGTTCGGAAGGTGCTGGGCAACTACTCCTACACCGGCAACCTGCTCCTTCAGACCACATTCCGGGAGAACCACATCACCAAAAAGACACTCCCCAACCGTGGTGAACTGCCGATGTACCATGCGGAGAACACCCATGAGGCCATTGTAAGCATGGGGGATTTCCTGGCTGTGCAGGAGGAGATGGCGCGGCGGGCCGCCAAGCACAACAAGACCAAGCGCGGTCCCGCCAAGTACCCCTTCACTTCGATGATCGTTTGCGGTACCTGCGGCAAGGGCTACCGCCGGAAAATGACACACACCGGCCCGGTGTGGATTTGCAGCACCTTCAACATCTACGGCAAAGCGGCCTGCGCCTCCAAGCAGATACCGGAGAGGACGCTTGAAAAAATGGTGGAAGAGGTGCTGGGGCTGGAAGCCTTTGACGCAAAGGCCCTCCACGATAAAATAACGGCTATCCGAGCCGAGGGGAATAACACTCTGGTATTTCTGTTCAAGGGCGGCACTCAAACCGTTAAACGGTGGGCAGACCGTTCCAGGGCGGAAAGCTGGACCCCGGAGATGAAAGCCGCAGCCAGAGAATACGCAAGGAAAGGATGGGAAATCAAATCATGCCAGCGACAAGAGCGGTAACAGTCATTCCAGCCACAATCAGTCTTCACACCTATGCACCTTCGACGGGAGTAAGAAAACGTCGGACGGCGGGATATGCCCGTGTGTCCACTGACAGCGATGAGCAATTCACCAGCTATGAGGCACAGATCGACTACTACACCCGATACATCCAGAACAACCCGGAGTGGGATTTTGTGGCGGTTTACACGGATGAAGGTATTTCGGCGACCAACACCCGCCACCGGGATGGTTTCAATCGCATGATTGAGGATGCCCTTGCCGGAAAAATTGACCTTATTGTTACAAAGTCGGTGAGTCGATTCGCCCGGAACACGGTGGACAGTTTGGTGACCGTCCGCAAGCTGAAAGAGAAAGGTGTGGAGGTGTTCTTCGAGAAGGAGAACATCTACACTCTCGATAGTAAGGGTGAGTTGCTTATCACCATCATGTCCTCGCTGGCCCAGGAGGAGAGCCGCTCCATTTCGGAGAACGTGACTTGGGGCCAGCGCAAGCGGTTTGCAGATGGCAAGGTCAGCCTCCCATACAAGCAGTTCCTCGGCTATCGCAAAGGGCCGGATGGATTCCCGGAGGTGGTAGAGGACGAGGCCATGATCGTTCGGAGGATTTACAGCCAGTTCATGGCAGGCCAGACACCCTACCTCATTGCCAAATCACTCACAGCAGATGGTGTCCCCACCCCTTCCGGCAAGACCACCTGGCGCACCACCACGGTGGCCTCCATTCTCACAAATGAGAAATACAAAGGTGCAGCTCTCCTTCAAAAGTGCTTTACGGTGGATTTCCTTAACAAAAAACGGAAGATCAACGAGGGCGAGGTTCCGCAATACTACATTGAAAAAAGCCACCAGCCCATCATCGACCCGCAAGAGTTCGATTTGGTGCAGACCGAGTTCGCTCGGCGAAAGGGGCTGGGACTCCACTATAGCGGCGGCAGTGTTTTTGCTTCCCGCATTGTCTGTGGCGACTGCGGCAGATTTTACGGACCAAAGGTCTGGCATTCCAACAGCAAATACCGCCGCACCATTTGGCAATGCAACGAGAAGTTCGCTGGGGAGCGGAAGTGCCAGACGCCCCATCTGAAAGAGGAGGACATCAAGGCCCGGTTCCTGGCGGCATTCAACAAGCTACTCGGCGGCAAGGACACTCTGCTGGAGGATTGTCGAATCATGCAGAGCCACCTCACTGACTGCTCTGCCATAGATGCCGAACTGGATGGCCTGCTCCGGGAAATCGAAGTGGTAACGGAACTGACCAAACGGTGCATCCAGGAGAATGCACACAGCGCCCAGAGCCAAGAGAAGTATGCAGAACGTTACAATGGCTTTGTGGCTCGGTATGAAACGGCGAAAGCTCAAGTAGATGCCCTCCAGCGACAGAAGGAGGATCGGCTGGCCCAGGCGGATGCCATTGGTGGTTTCATGTTTGCCCTCTCCGAACAAGGCTGCGAACTGACTGAGTTTGATGAGCCTCTCTGGATTTCAATGGTTCAGAAAGCTACAGTCTACCATGACGGACGGCTAGTGTTCACATTCCAGAACAGGATTAAGATAGAGGCTTAACCGAATACAGGAATACACCCCGCTGGCCTTTGTGGGCTGGCGGGGATATTTTAGATGGTTGTGTTTTCATAGGTATATTAACAAAGGCGAGGTTGCCTGCGGCCGGTTCTCTCAAAAACGCCATTCGATGTATTCAGAGTAATTCCTGTACCGCCTAATCAGAGGTCAAGGCTATTGCATCCAGTTCAATTTGCCTAGATTTGTTCCAGAAATTACAAGCATCTATTTTTTCTTTAGGTACTGAATAAACCTTTATAAAACAGCAAAGAACAAGGAAAATCTTCAAAATCAATATTGAATCGAGGAATACCCTATGTTATAATATACAAAATGTTTGTCTGTTTGCGTGTTTTGTAGGAGGAATCACGAAATGAATACTACCGAAAGCAGATGGGTTTCAATGAATGAGATATGTAAACATCTTGGTATAAGCAGAGATACTGCTATAAAATGGATAAGCAATGAAGACTTGCCTGCTCATAAAATCGGTCGGCTGTGGAGGTTTCAAATCCAAGAAGTTGATGACTGGGTACGAAAGAAAGGAAACGAAGGGGGGAAAGGCAAAAAATGAAAGCGGAAATCATGAAACGTCTTTTTAAGGCAATCTTTTCTGAAGATATGGTTTCCTTAAAAAAGATAGCTCAAACTATTATTGGCGAAGAGAGAGAACTTGGACACAACAAGCTTGCCAACTCCCTTGAACATATCTCTGTGACTGAAAGGCCGCGCTATGGACAACACAAAGCTACAAACAGTGCTGGCCTAACTTCTCTTCCGACAAGTAAGCGAGACAATTCACAGCTTGTTTCTTTTGTTCCACGAGAAATGCTTAAACATCACATGGTTCTTCCTGCAAACGTTGAAGAACGGCTGCAATCTATAGAGAAAGAATATGCTGCAAAAGAAAGGCTTGGAAAATATAACCTTTCTCCCAAGAAAAAAATCCTGCTGCATGGTGCTCCTGGATGTGGTAAAACAATGAGCGCAGAACGTATTGCATGGAATCTGGGATTACCACTTCTAAAGGTTCGTTTCGACGCATTACTTTCCTCTTACTTTGGTGAGTCTGCATCAAATTTGAGATCAGTTTTCGACTATTGCATGAGTGAGCCCGTGGTACTGTTATTAGATGAATGTGACTTTATTGCAAAATCACGTATTGCATCACAGGATGTAGGTGAAGTCCCACGCATCGTAAATATGCTGCTTACATTACTTGATGAGTACAGTGCTCCTGGGCTGGTAGTTGCAACGACAAATCTCAAAATACAGTTAGACGAAGCACTCTTTAGACGTTTTGATGATGTTATTGAGATTCCAATGCCTGAAGTTAAAGAACGCGAAAAATTACTGAAGATGACGCTTTCGGCAATCTCGATTGAGAAAAATGTGTGTTTCCATTCTATCGCTGAGCAAATGGATGGTTACTCATATGCCAATATTGTGTTAACAGCTCAACGCGCCGCAAAATACAGTATTTTGGCGGGAAATATAAGTGTAAGCAGTGATTATTTCCAACAGGCAATTGAGGAAGGTACTAAGTTCTAATTGGGAGGATGAACTATTCTATGGCTGATACAAATGAATTTATCCATCTGCCATTTCCACAGAAGGAAGATGGGAGAGCATACTATCGTGCGGTTCAGATACCTCAATCGTCTAAAACTATTCAAAACCGGGAAAATAGGCGAGGGCATGGGAATAAATTAAAAAAGAGTGCGTCTGATTTATCCAAATTCTGGAATACACGCCGCACTGAGCGAAAGCAAAAAAAGCTTCCTTCAATTGAAGGCGGAATTCCGTTTTTATTGCAGATTGATCCCTCTACAGATGTTAGCTTTTTGTATGGTCTTGGTTTTGAAATTGTTTGTGATTTGGATGATGGTTTTATTGTCGTTGCTTCCGAAGATATGGAGTTAAGTGTTTTTCAAGAAAAAACTAATGACTTTATAAATGGGAAACAAAGAAGCGGAACTCCTGCAAAAATCTATGGACTTTGTAGCGATAATGATCGGTTATCTTTAATCCTATCAAAATCACTTCATGAAAAATGGGCAACACTTGATGAAACAAATACCTATACTGTAGAGATTTCTATTGAATGTAATGGAATGACACGTAGTCCTGAGCTTCCCGAAAAAAGTGAAAACGAATCTGATGAGGACTACTCTACAAAGTGCAAACAATGTGAAGTGGAGTATTATAAAAAAATAGATGATATTGCCATGAAACGGCAAGAGCAGTTTGAGAACATTGTATTTGCCTATGGTGCTACAGTTGGCCCATATATTGAAAGTATAGATAGTTTTTCTGTTAGAGTTTCAATTAGTGGAGAGGGATTACGGGACCTTGTTCAAAATTATGGATATATATTTGAAGTTATCGAAGCCCCTGAAGTAAAAATGGAGTCATCAGCTTCTGACACCTCACCAGCCGAGGAAGAATTACAATTCTATAAGCCAGAAATAGGTAGTCCTATTATTGGTGTAATTGACAGTGGGATACAAGAGAATCATAAATATATTGCCCCCGCTATTATTTCTGAAGATTCAATATGTTTGGTTCCAGGTGAGACATCAACAAACGACGAATACGGTCGAAATGGTGTAACTGGAGGACATGGAACTCGTGTAGCCGGTGCTGTACTTTTTCAAAGCGATATACCTACCAAGGGAGTTGTTATACTACCGTACTTTATCAGGAATGCACGGATTTTGGACAAAGATAATTTCTTGCCAATGGATCTTGATCCAAGCAAAGCATTGGAAACAGTTATAGCTACATTCTATTTGAAGCAGACTGACAAAACTAAAATTTTCAACCATTCTGTTGGCGAGGACACCCCCTTTGATGGTGAGCAATTAAAGCATATGTCCGCATGGGCCGCAAAAATGGACGATCTGTCTTATGACAATGACATTTTGTTTATTCAAGCCGCAGGCAATATACCGGAAGATATCATAAAAGCAATGATCGTCGGGCTGGACAAGCCATACCCAGAGTACTTTTCTGAAAAACCTACTCGATTATCAAATCCAGCTCAAAGTCTCCAAGCAATTACTGTAGGCTCGCTCTCATGTAGCGATTATGAAGATAATGACTACATTGCAATCGGAAGAAAAGGTGAAATTTCGTCCTTTTCGCGTATTGGGCCGGGAATTTGGGACAGTATTAAGCCTGATGTTGTCGAATACGGCGGAACAAATATTATAAATAAAGGGGATAATTTACTCACAACAAATGAATATGTTTGTTCCGATTTAGTCCGTACCTCACCACAAGGCCCAGCCCATGCTAGAGATGGGATAGGAACATCTTTTTCGACACCAAAGGTCGCTTATATTGCTGGGGCCATTCAAAAAGTATTACCAGATGCACCAGCTTTGCTCTATCGCGCTTTGATTGCCCAGTCTGCGAGATATCCAAAAGATATTTCACGGATGACGAAAGAGCAAAAGAAGATGCTTATGAGACAAATGGGATATGGCTTGCCTGATGTTGGAAGAGCAACACACAATAGTAAGTACCGCGCAACTTTTGTAACACCTACTATCATTGAGATCGGGTCTGGTGAAGCACATATATTTCCAATCCATATTCCAGAATCATTGCGAGAAGTAGGTGATGATTACAATATTCTTGTTGAAGTTACGCTTTCATATGCTGCAAAGCCTCGTCGAACACGTCAAGGTTTGCGGGGATATCTATCAACGTGGGTCGATTGGATTTGCAGTAGAATTGGTGAAGATGAAAGCATTTTTAGACAACGTGTTTTTGAGACGGATAAGAGCATCCAAGATGATGGTTCGTTTAAGTGGGTTATTCGCGAACAAGGGAATTGGGGTGATTTCAAGGACTTTAGCCGAAAGGGTCAGACTCTGCAAAAAGATTGGTGTATTATAAAATCCAACCAATTGAATGACGTATTTTGTATTGCAGTACGTGGGCATAAAGGCTGGGGTAGCCTTTTTAGAGCCAAATATGCTTTAGCTATCAGTTTTGAAGCTGTTGATCAAAATGTCGAACTATACGAAAAGATACGCCTTGAAAATATTCAGGTTGAAGTCGAAACTGACGAAGTACGTGTAGAAGTAGATGACTTTGTGTAAGTGTGCAAATATACTACAGACTCGCTTTACGATGGTTTCCTTAACAAAAAGCAGAAAGTCAGCAAGTGCGAAGGTCCAAAATACTATATATAAGAAACCACTTTGTGTGAAAAAATCAAGGATAATACATATGTTTTCTTTTTGCATGAGTTAAGGATGAACCCCTTTCACAAATCTGCACCCCCGTGGAACATAAACGAAATCCATTTTAGGAATTATGCACCCCCTACCAATTGAAAAAATGGCTCCCCTAAATCTGAAGGGGGGCCATTGTATCAGAATCTGTGTGATATGCCATATTAAGACGTCACGTTTGATACAAAAATTATCTGCCGTGACGTGAAGAAAGCCCCTGTTTACAGGGGCTTTCTTCTATTTTTTGATAAAATGTACTGATATGGATAAGGCACAAAGAGCTAAAATGATAGCCTGCGCTATTTGAGAACATGGGCTGGTCTTACACGGTTCACCAACTTGCACCATGTTCATTTTACGATGGCACACTCTACGATAAGCTCTATCATTTTACGTGTGCAGGATGCCTATATCTGCCCAACGGGGAAACAGCTGCGGCTGAATACCCTGCATCGGAGCGCCAGCGGGCTGTACTGGCTCTATCAGGCAGATAAGCAGGACTGCCAAAGCTGCCCGCTGCGGGAAAAGTG
>ERZ808042.37-NODE-37-length-137421-cov-19.675173_pt1 | contig 137421 bp, 128 predicted proteins | sample MGYA00380193_ERZ808042 | MGnify/ENA primary metagenome ERZ808042 (study PRJEB31490, sample SAMN06133401) | mouse gut metagenome | isolation source: M1_2 | host: mice | place: China: Chengdu | collected 2015-05 ...
CTGCCGGCGCGGGGTGCCGACGGGCGGGGGTGCCGCGCGGGGGCGCCGGGGGCTGCCGCCAATGCGCCCAATTGGCGGCTGTCGGGTTGCGAATGTGCCCCCCGCCGTTAACGCGCCGTCCCCCGGCGGTGCCCGGCCCGCTCCCCCTCGCCGCCGCCAATAGGGCAAATAAGGCTAATAGGCCCAATAAGCTTTATCAGGCTTATCAGGCTTATTTGACCTACTTGACTCCGGGCTTAGGTGGCCGGGGGGGGAGGGAGCGGGGATAATATTTTGTGGGGTTTTGCGTTATATGATAAGGCGGTGAGGATGTCGCCGCCCATGAAAAACCGAAAAATCTGTTTTTGACTTGATGAAGAAGATTGACCGTATATTGCTTTTTGTCGGCGCTGTGGTGGCGGTGATGTTGAGCGGGTGTATCGAGGACGGGTTCACGAGCAGCCCGGCTGACCAGCCGACGTTCTCGACCGACACGCTCGATATGGGGATGGTGTTTACCGAGGCGGGGACGCCGACCCACAGTTTCACCGTCTACAACCGCGCCTCCAAAAACCTGCTCATCTCCTCGATAGGGCTGCGCGACGGCTCGCAGGTGTTCAGGCTGAATGTCGACGGGATAAGCGGGCGCACATTCCAGAATGTGGAGATACGCCCCAATGACTCGATATTTGTGCTCGTGGAGGCTACATTGCCCCCTAACGGACAAAATACGCCGATTGAGATTTCCGACCGGCTCGACTTTGTGACCAACGGGGTGAGGCAGACGGTCGTGCTGCGTGCCGACGGGCAGGACATTCTGCGCCACCGGGGGCTGGTGATAGGTAGCGATACGCGCCTGTCGGCCGAGAAGCCTTATCAGATATTTGACAGCCTCGTGGTGGAGGAGGGTGCGCGGCTCACTCTCGACCCGGGCGTGATACTCTATTTCCACGACAAGGCATCGCTCAGGGTGCGCGGCACGCTCGTGTCGGAGGGCACCGTGGAGCATCCTGTCGAGATGCGCGGCGACCGCACGGACAACGTGGTGGGCAAAATCAATTATGAGGTGATGTCGGGACAGTGGGACGGCGTTAAGTTCTATCCGACGAGCCGCGACAACCTATTGGAAAACACGTCGATACGCAACAGCTGCTATGGCGTGGAGGTTGACTCATTGGGCGGGAGCGCGGATGCGCCCGCCCTGACGATGGTCAACTGCCGGCTGCGCAACTCGTCGGGCCGCGTGCTGAGTGTGAGCCATTCGGCGGTGAAGGCCGTCGGGTGTGAGTTTGCCGAGGCCGCCGACGGCGTGGTGTGGCTGCGTGGAGGCCGGCATGTGTTCAACCACTGCACATTCTCCAACTACTACCTGTTTTCGTCCATAAGCAACCCCATCATCAACCTGCTCCACGTCAACGACAAGACCGACGACCGCTCGGGACAGCCCTTCACCAAGGCCGACATATCCAACTCCATCGTCTACGGGATGGGGTCTGACATGTCGATAGGCGACCTCAAGGAGACCGACGTATACGTGCGCTCCACGCTGTTCAAGTCGGAGGGGAGCAACGACGAGCACTTCATCGACTGCCTGTGGGACAAGGATCCGCTGTTTTACACCGTGCGCGAGGAGTATGTTTTTGACTACCGCCTGCGGGAGGGGTCTCCGGCCATCGGCGCGGCCAACCCCGCGCTGACGCTCCCTGCCGCCTCCACCGACGGCTACGGCAACTCGCGAGGCACGTCGCCCGACATGGGGGCATATGTCTTTACCGCGCCCGAGGCGCAGTAGGGAGAGTGCGAAATTGAGAACTCCGACCTCTGAACTTTGCACTAATCCGAGTTTTTGGGCAAAAATTTTTGTAAATGAGGAATAAAGATTAATTTTGCACTCCATAAAGTGATTTATCACGCCCCAACCTTAGACAAAAGCATAAAAACAATATGGCAAACAAGAACCAAAAGGAGACCCGTACATCAATCGACGATCTCAACGACTCGCTCTCATCGATAGAGCAGAAAGTGGAAGGCAACCAGAAACTTATCTCATGGATACTGATAGCCGTGGCGGCTGTCACCGTGCTTGTGATAGTGTACATATTCCTCATCCGCGAGCCGGCCATCAAGGCCGCTGACGAGGCTGTGTCGCAGGCCGACATCACCCTTATCCAGGGCAATGACTCCCTCGCGCTCGCCCAATACAAGCAAGTGGCCGACGAGTATGGCTACGAGGCCGGCAACCGCGCCGCCCTGCAGACCGCAATCCTCTACTACAAGAAGAAGGACTACAAGCAGGCTCTCGAATATGTCAAGAAATACGACCAGAAGGAGACTGTCGTAGGCGCGGCAAGTCTCGCCCTCGAAGGCGACTGCTACGTCAACCTCGGCCAGCTCGACGATGCCCTCGCCGCGTTCAAGAAGGCTGTCAAGGCGAGCGACAACAACCCGCTCTACACCCCGCTGTTCCTCATCAAGGAGGCCAACGTGCTACGCGCCCAGAACAAGACCGAGGAGGAGCTGAAAGTCTACGAGACGATACAGAATGACTACCCTGAGTTTGGCCCTGCCTACAACTACGACATACAGAAGTATATCGAGCGTTGCAAGGCACAGCTCGGCCAGGACTGACCTGCCTGAGGCAGAAGATATAGGAGAAAGCGGCTCATCCCGTCACAGGCGGGCAGATGCCGCTTTTTCCATTTTGATGACAGGCATGGCGCCGCAATATAGCGATTTACGAAAAGTAGGGTCGCGACCTGTCGCGACCGCGAGCAGGCAGAGCGTCAATATCCCATCCAAGCAGTCGCGACAGGTCGCGACCCTACTTTCGGATTAACTTATAACAAGATAGGATATGAAATACTTTATCTCGGCCGGAGAGGCATCCGGCGACATACACGCGGCGGCGCTCATCCGCGCGATTATGGCCGATGACTGCGCCGCTGCGGTGACATTCCTCGGCGGCGACCTCATGGCCGAGGCGGCGGGTTGCCCCCCCCTCATCGACTATCGCCGCATGGCCTACATGGGCTTCAGCGAGGTGCTGCGCCATCTGCCCGACATCGGCCGCAACCTGCGCACGGCACGCCGCGCCATCGAGGTGCTGCGCCCCGATGCCGTGATACTCGTCGACTACCCGAGCTTCAACCTCAAGCTCGCCGCCCATGCCTACGGACTGGGAATCCCCGTCTACTACTACATCTCCCCCAAGGTGTGGGCATGGAAGGAGTGGCGCGTCAAGAAGATACGCCGTTACGTGCGGGAGGTATTCTCCATCTTGCCCTTTGAGCCTGCGTTTTACGCCCGTCACGGCGTCGCCGTCACCTATGTGGGCAATCCCTCGGTAGCCGAGGTCGATGAGCGCGTGGCGCGTCTCGGGACCATAGAGGAGTTCTGCTCACGCCACGGGCTTGACCCGTGCCGGCCGCTCATAGCCCTCGTGCCGGGCAGCCGTCGTGGCGAGATACGCTGCAACCTTCCCGTGATGGCCGAGGCCGCATCGCGATTCGGGGGCTATCAGGCGGTCATCGCCGGGGCGCCCGGCATCGACCCTGACATATACGGCGCTATCACCGGCCTCCCTGTGGTCGGCGACGCCACATTTGAGCTGATGCACCACGCCACCGCCGCGCTCGTGACCTCGGGCACCGCCACGCTCGAGTGTGCGCTGCTCGACACGCCGCAGGAGGTATGCTACCGCTCCAACGGCTCACGGCTCGCCTACAGCCTCATGGCGCGCCTGCTCAAGGTCAGCTATGTGTCGCTCCCCAATCTCATCGTGGATGCCCCTATAGTGCCCGAGCAGCTTCTCCACGAGTGCACCCCCGACATCCTCGCCGAGCGTCTCGGCGAGTTGCTCCCCGTCGCTCCCGGATGTGTCGCCCCCGCGCGCGACGCGCAGCTGCAGGGCTATGCCGGGATGCGCCGCATACTCGGCACGTCGGATGCCGCCGCAGTCACAGCCCGCAAGATTATCGAATCCCTAAATTCCCATTGAAATGGATATCCGCAGAGTCACCCCCCACGAATACCGCTCGCTGATTGACCAAAGCGCCGCGCACGTGTACAACACTGTGGACTTCTCCGAACTTAACCGTGGCAAATGTGACGAGATACACTATCTCGTCCTCGGCAATCCGCGAGTGCGTCTCGGCATCATCCTCGGCGAGCGCGGCGACAGGCTGCTCTCCCCGTTTTCCGCCCCATTCGGCGGCTTTGCCTCCAACCGCCGTCAGAATATCGACATCATGGATGAGGGCACGGCCCTTTTGGCCGCCTACGGGCGCGAGTGCGGCAAGAGGGTCGAGGTGACGCTTGCCCCAGACATCTACGACGAGGCGACCCCAAAGGCCGCAAGCTCGATGATGCGTGCCGGGACGCTCGCATATGCCGACATCAACTACCATTATCCACTGTCTCAGGCCGATGACTTTGAGGCACACCTGTCGGGCAATGCCCGCAACAAGTACCGCAACTCGCTGCGGCATCCATTCGCCACCGAGATTCTCAGCCGCGACCGTGCCGACGACATACGGCGCGCCTATCGTGTGATACAGGCCAACCGCGAGAGCCATGGCTACCCCCTGCGGATGGCCCTTGATGACGTCATAGCCACCGCGCCGCTGGTCCGCGCCGAGTTTATGGTGATGACGTATGAGGGTGTGGATGTGGCGGCGGCGCAGATTCACCGCGTGACGCCCGACATCGGCCAGGTCGTGTATTGGGGCGATGTGCCCGGATTTGCCCAGCTGCGCCCCATGAACCGCTTCACCCGCGACGTTATCCTCCATTGCCGCCGCATGGGGATGCGCCTCCTCGACATCGGCCCGTCATCCGAAGACGGCCTCCCCTCCTACGGCCTCTGCGAGTTCAAGGAAACCCTTGGCTGCCTCCCCTCCCTCAAATACCGCTTCCTCCTTTAGACATACGGCCCCTTAGGAGGCCATAAGGCTGTCGCGGCATGGATTTTTAGACATAGGAGCATAGGGGCATAAGGGCTGCGCGTCGTGGGATTTTTAGACATAGGAGCATAGGGGCATAAGGGCTGCGCGTCGTGGGATTTTTAGACATAGGAACATAAGGACATAGGGGCTACGCATCGAGGGAATATTTTAGACATAGGAACATAAGGACATAGGGCCTGTCGCACATTGGTGTCGCGACTGCCACACGTCGTAGACGTGCCGTATGTGAAGCCCCGGGGTAAGCGCGTCAGCGCGTGCCTGGGGGCTGTGCGGTTCGTCCCCCATGCACGTCGGGGACGTGCCGTAACCTCCTACCATCCTCCTTTCTATTTGTATGATGTAGGGGGAATTATCGTGCGGAGAGGTAGATGGCGCGGGTGTCGGCGGCGGTGAGGGGGATATAGCCGCCGAAGGTGGCGCCTTTGTTTTCGTGCACTTTATGGACGAGGAGGTCTATGTCGGGGTTGTCGATACCGAGCTGGCGCATGGTGACGGGCATGCCGATTGAGGTGAAGAACTCACGTAGGCGACTTATGCCTTCACGGGCATCGGCGAGAGGATCGCCCGTCGGAGTGACGTCCATCACGCGCTCGGCAAACTGTGCCGGCTTTGCAGGATTTTTGGCGGCGACATATTCGAGCCATGCGGGGACGATGACGGCAAGCCCCGCGCCGTGGGTCACGCCGTAGACGGCGCTCAGCTCATGTTCCATGAAGTGGGACGACCAGTCTTCGCGTCGGCCGGTGCCGCACACGCCGTTGTGGGCCAGCGTGCCGCTCCACATGATGTTGGCGCGGGCATCGTAGTCGTCGGGATGCTCCATCACGATGCGAGCCTGGTCGATGATGGCCTTGAGGACGCCCTCGGCCACGCGGTCGGTGATTTCCACGCCCTGCGTCGGAGTGAAATAGCGTTCCATTATGTGGACCATCATGTCGACGATTCCTGCGGCTGTCTGATAGGGGGGGAGGGTCATAGTCAGCACTGGGTTCATCACGGCAAACCGTGGGCGCAGGGCGCTCTCGGTGCGCAGGCTCAGCTTGTGCAGCCCGTCGAGGCGGGTTATCACCGAGTTGCCCGAACCCTCGCTGCCGGCGGCGGGAATAGTCAGCACCACCCCGACAGGCATTGCCTGAACGACCGTTTTCTTTCCGCAGTAGAAGTCCCAGAAGTCTCCGTCGTAGGGTACGCCGCAGGCTATGCCCTTGGCGGTGTCGATAACGCTGCCGCCTCCGACGGCGAGCAGGAAGTCTACATTCTCGCGGCGTACGAGTCCGATACCCTCATATACGCGGTCGTCGGTAGGGTTGGGTTTTATGCCGCCCATCATAAGGTATTCCACTCCGGCCTCCGTCAACGACCGCCTCACGCGGTCGAGCAGCCCGCTGCGCACGACCGAGCCGCCTCCGTAGAGCAGCAGCACGCGCCGTCCGCCAAACTCTCTCACAAGCTTGCCAGTCTCACTCTCGGTGTCACGCCCGAACACAAACTTGGTCGGCGTCCAAAATCTGAAGTTCTCCATTATATTGTCGTATTAGTTACCCCTTGATGAGGCCCATGCCGCGCTTGACGGCCTCCTCATTCATGGGTATGAGGTGGTGGTGACGCTCGGGGAGGGTCTTGCGCAGGGCCGCGCTGACGGCCTCCACGGGGATGACGGGCTTTACGCGGAGCAGCGCGCCGAGCACGACCATGTTGTAGGTCTTGGAGGAGGCCATATCAAACGTCGCCTCCATGGCGTCGACGCGGTAGACGGTGATGTCGGTGCGTGTCGGGGGCTTGTGGATGCCGTAGGAGTCGTATATGAGCACGCCGCCCGGCTTGACCTTCGACTCAAAGCGGTCGAGACTCTGCTGGTTGAGTATCACGGCGGTGTCGTAGGTGTCGAGCACGGGCGAGCTTATCGGCTCGTCGCTGAGAATGACCGTGACGTTGGCCGTGCCGCCGCGCTGTTCAGGCCCATATGATGGCATCCATGTCACCTCAAGGCCGTCCATGAGGGCGGCATAGGCCAGTATCTTGCCCATCGACAGGACACCCTGGCCGCCAAATCCGGCTACAATTATCTCCTCTTTCATTGCTTTGTGGGGTTTACGGGAGACTCCTTGGTGGTGTCCTTGAGGTCACCCATTGGGTATTTGGCAAACATGTTCTCGGTCATCCAGCGGTTGGCGTCGGCGGGCGTCATCTTCCACCCCGAGGGGCATGTGGAGACAATCTCCACCATCGATGTGCCGCGCCCCGCAAGGGAATTCTCAAACGCCTTGCGTATGGCTGCCTTGGTCTTGCGCACTGACGCCGGAGTGTGCACCGCCTGCCGGGTCACGTAGCATGTGCCGTCGAGCTGCACGAGCAGATCGCTTATCTTAAGCGGGTAGCCGTTGAGGTCGGCGCGGCGTCCGTAGGGGGTGGTGGAGGTCTTCATCCCCTCCAGTGTCGTCGGGGCCATCTGGCCGCCGGTCATGCCGTAGATGCCGTTGTTGATGAATATTATCGCGATATTCTCGCCACGGTTGGCGGCGTGGATGGTCTCGCAGGTGCCTATCGCCGCGAGGTCGCCGTCGCCCTGGTAGGTGAACACCAGATTCTCGGGGTTAAGGCGCTTGACAGCTGTCGCTATCGCGGGGGCGCGTCCGTGGGCGGCTTCTATCCAGTCGATGTCGACGTAGTTGTAGGCAAACACCGCGCAGCCCACCGGGGCTATGCCGACGGCAGAGTTGTCAAGCCCCATCTCGTCTATCACCTCGGCTACGAGCTTGTGCACAACGCCGTGGGAACATCCCGGGCAGTAGTGCATATTGTTGTCGTTGAGCAGCCGTGGCTTGGCGTAGACACGGTTTTCGGGTTTTATGATATAGTTGCTGTCGCTCATTTTTCAGTAGGTTTTGAAGATGGAAAGTCCTTGTAGAACGCGGCGAGCACCTCGGCGGGATTGGGTACGATGCCGCCGAGACGGCCGAAGTGATAGACCGGCACCTGGCGGTCGCAGGCAAGCTTCACGTCCTCAATCATCTGCCCGGCATTAAGCTCGACGACGAGCATACCCTTTACGCGGCGCGACAGCTCCCTGACAGCCTCGGAGGGGAATGGCCAGAGGGTGATGGGGCGCAGTAGCCCTATCTTCACTCCCTGTGCTCGTGCCTCCTCGATGCTCTTGCGGCATATGCGTGCCATCGAGCCGAATGCCACGATGAGGTAGTCGGCGTCATCGGTCATAAACTCCTCGCATCGCGCCTCGTTCTGCTCTATCTCTCGGTACTTGGCCTGCAGCTTGTTGTTGACCTCCTCCATGACGTAAGAGTCGAGCTCAAGCGTCGTCATCACGTTGGGCTTGCGTCCCCGTGCGCGGCCTGTGACGGCCCACGGGCATTGCTCGGCAATCTGTTCGGGGGTGCGTCTGGGACGCTGCTGCGGCAGCACGACCTTCTCCATCATCTGTCCCACGATGCCGTCGGCGAGTATCATCACCGGGTTGCGGTACTTGAACGCCAGGTCAAACCCTGTTCCCACGAAGTCGGCCATCTCCTGCACCGTCGATGGCGCGAGGACGATGAGGCGGTAGTCGCCATGTCCTCCACCTTTGGTGGCCTGGAAATAGTCGGCCTGCGAGGGGTGGATTGTGCCAAGCCCGGGACCTCCGCGCATCACGTTGACGATAAGCGCCGGCAGCGAGCCGGCGGCGATATAGGAGATGCCCTCCTGCTTGAGGCTCACGCCGGGCGAGGACGATGAGGTCATCACCGCCTTTCCCGTGGCCGCGCCTCCATATACCATGTTGATGGCGGCAACCTCGCTCTCGGCCTGCAGCACCACCATGCCTGTCGTCTCCCATGGCATCTCCTCCTCGAGTGTTTCCAGGATTTCCGACTGCGGCGTGATGGGGTAGCCGAAATAGCCGTCGACCCCATAGCGGATGGCCGCATGGGCGATGGCCTCGTTGCCCTTCAGCAATCTTACATCTTCATTCATTATATATGTCCTTTCTGTCTTGTATAATCAGGTTAGCGGGAATGTACGGGGTCATGCATTCACACGGTAGACCTCGATACACCCGTCGGGGCATACCATAGCGCAGTTGGCACACCCGATGCATTCCTCCATGGCGACCGCCGAGGCAAAATGGTATCCACGATCGTTGACCTCCTTGGATTGCAGTTTCAGCACATCTTTGGGACACGCCACCACACAGAGGTCACACCCCTTGCAGCGTTCCGCGTCGATAATAACAGCACCTTTAGCCATAATGGATATTTGATTGTTTACGGGTGCAAAAATAGTGAAAGTTTTCGCTATCTCACGGACGTTAACACAATCTTAACCAATGGCACATTACGCCATTATTTGTGCCATTGTCCTCATGTTTGACCCCGTTAATGACGGTGACGGCGGGGCATGGCGTAACTTTTGGGGCAAATGGGATGTTATCTAATTTATAAAATCGTATCTTTGTAGATAAATCATAAATTTAGGAATGAATACATTTGAAGAATTGGGTGTGAGCGAGCCGTTGCTGCGTGCCATCCACGAGTTGGGTTTTGAGATGCCGATGCCGGTGCAGGAGAAAGTTATACCCCACCTGCTCCACGAGGATGGCGATGTGGTGGCTCTCGCGCAGACAGGCACGGGCAAGACGGCGGCATTCGGGTTGCCCGTGCTGCAGCGCATCGACATCTCGCGCCGTGTTCCCCAGGCGCTCATACTGTCGCCCACCCGCGAGCTTTGCCTCCAGATAGCAAGCGACCTTGCCGATTTTTCAAAATATATGCCCCATATGTCGGTACTCCCCGTCTACGGAGGGTCGAGTATCGAGAGCCAGATACGTGCGCTCAAGAAGGGGGTGCAGGTCATCGTCGCCACTCCGGGACGTCTCATCGACCTGATAAACCGTGGTGTTGTCAAGCTCGATGACGTGCACACGGTGATTCTCGACGAGGCCGACGAGATGCTCAACATGGGCTTTCTCGACTCCATCAACGACATTCTCGCCCATGTCCCCGACAACCGCAAGATGCTGCTTTTTTCGGCCACTATGCCGACGGAGATATCACGCATCGCCAAGCGGTATATGAAAGACCCGGTGGAGTTTGTCGTGGGCACGCGCAACACCGGGGCCGAAAATGTGCGCCATGTCTATTACATGGTCCATGCCAAGGACAAGTATCTCGCCCTGAAGCGTGTCGCTGATGACAACCCAAACATATACGGCATCATCTTCTGCCGCACGCGCCGCGAGACACAGGAGGTGGCCGACAACCTGATACGCGACGGCTACAACGCCGACTCGCTCCACGGGGAGCTGTCGCAGGCCCAGCGCGACGTGGTGATGAAGAAGTTCCGCGACCGCGTGATAACGCTGCTTGTCGCCACCGATGTCGCCGCCCGTGGCCTTGATGTCAACGACCTGACCCACGTCATCAACTATGGGTTGCCCGACGACATCGCCACTTACACCCACCGCTCGGGACGCACCGGCCGTGCAGGCAAGACCGGCGTCTCGATAGCCATCATCCACTCCCGTGAGCGTGCCAAGCTGCGCGAGATTGAGAAGAAGATCGGCAAGACATTCCAGCGTGAGGATGTCCCCTCGCCGCGCCACATTATCGAGAAGCAGCTCTACAACCTTGCCGACCGTATAGAGCGTGTGCAGGTCGATGAGGAGGAGATAGCCAAGTATCTGCCCGGCGTGTCGCGCAAGCTCGGCTGGCTCTCGGAGGAGGACTTGCTCAAGCGTGTGCTCTCCATGGAGTTCAACCGCCTGCTCGACTACTACAAGGATGCTCCTGCCATCGACTTCATCGACGAGAAGCCGCGTAAGGAGAAGAAGGAGAAAGAACCGCGCAAGCCGCTGTCCGATGCCGAGAAAGACCGCCGCACCGCTGAGCGCGGCATGGCGCGTATCTATGTCAACCTCGGCAAGAATGACGGATTTTTTGCCGGCAATCTCATCGACATACTCAACCACCAGCTCCCCGGGGCGCGTGTCGACGTGGGACGTATCGACCTGCTGCCTAAGTATTCGCTGTTTGACGTCAAGAAAGGGGATGCCCGTCGCGTGGTCGAGGGTCTGAAAGGGCTCGACTTTGTGGGCAAGCGTATATTTGCCGAGATAGCCGACCCCGACAAGGATTATGCCCGGCTGTCGCGCCGCAAGGAGTCCCGCGCAGACGGTGACGGCGAGATGCCCTACGCGCAGTATTCACGCAAGGGCAAAGGCGGCTCAAAGAAAGGCGGCTCCCGCAAACGCTCAAAGTAATGCACAGTCCAAAGTGCATAGCCCAGAGTTGCCTAAAAGGTTTATTTGACTTATGGAACCTATAAATAACTTAAATTTGATAATCAGCAAAATATGACATATCGCGTTCTACTCTCCCTGTTGCTTGCCCTGGCGGCATCCTTGTCGGCGTCGGCCCAGCTGACCGCCTCCAAGGCATTTGCCTCGGCTCCCGCGTCGCAGTTCCCGCTACTCGACAACACAACGCGGCTCGACATGATAGACTATTTCAACAGCGGCTCCTCAACGGCGTCGTCCAACGTGCTGCGCGGCTCCTCAAAGATTACGGGGCTTACCCCCGAGAGCCTGAGTTTCAGGATGACCGATGCCTCATCCTACCAGATTGTCGTGCTTCCCGAGGCAAAGGACACCCTCATAGCGGTCATAGAGACCGTGGCGATGCCCGCGCGCGACAGCCGCATGTCGTTCTACAACAAGGACTGGACGCCGGTGAAGTCGCGCGTCTTCACCGCGCCGACGTTGCAGGACTGGATGACCGACGCGGGACGCGCCCAGGCCGACATGATTGAGGCGATGGTGCCGTTCCTTATCGTCAGCTATGAGTATGACCCCTCCACGCGGGTATTGACCCTGACCAACAACCTGTCATCGTTTATCTCTCACGATGACATGGCGGTAGGAGACTATTTCCACCCCACATTGCGCTACCGCTGGGACGGCAAGCGCATGTCGCCGCTCAAATGACGCCCGACTCGCCGATAACACTGCTTGACCTGATGAGGCGTGTAGGCGCGCTTGTCATGGTGCCCTCCACCCAGGGTATATGGATTACAGCCGAGTTGAGCGATGTCGCCGTGCGTGGCGGTCACTGCTATATGGAGCTGTTGCAGAAAGACCCTGCCACGGGACAGTCGGTGGCGCGTGCCCGGGCCACGATGTGGGCCAACGTCCACTCGCGTGTCGCCACGGAGTTCCTTGCCGTCACGGGGCAGCGTTTTGCCACCGGCATCAAGGTCATGCTCCGCGTGTCGGCCCAGATGCACCCTGTTTTCGGGCTGTCGCTCAATATAACGGCCGTCAATCCCGAGTACACGATGGGCGACCTCATGCGCCGTCGCCGCGAGATACTGCTCAGGCTGCAGGCCGAGGGAATCCTTGAGGCCAACAGGCAATTGCCCTGGCCTGATGTCCCGTGCCGCATCGCCGTCATATCGGCTCCCGGGGCTGCCGGATATGGCGACTTCCTCCATCAGCTTTACAACAACCCGTCGCGGCTGCGTTTCACCACGCGGCTGTTTCCCGCCGTGATGCAGGGGGAGCGCACCCCATCCGCCATCATCTCCGCTCTCGACATGATTGCCGCCGTGCAGGATGAGTGGGACTGCGTCGTGATAATACGCGGAGGCGGTGCGACGAGCGATCTCATGGCATTTGACGATTACAACCTTGCCGCCAATATAGCCCAGTTCCCGCTGCCCGTCGTCATCGGCATAGGACATGAGCGGGACATAACCGTCCTCGACTACGTGGCCAACATGCGCGTCAAGACCCCTACCGCCGCCGCCGAGTGGCTTATCGCACGCGGCAATGCCGCCCTTGAGCGCCTGTCGCGTCTCGCCGCCGACCTCCACCGTGCCGTCTCCGAAAGGGTGGGAGGCATGAAGATGCAGCTCGCCCAATATGAGGCATTGTTGCCGACGCTGCCGCTTGCCGCCCTGGAGCGTGCGCGTATGCGTCTCGACCTCACGCTGCCCGTCGTGGCACAACTCCCGTCGCGGCATATAAGCCCCCGTCTGATGGTGCTCGACCATATCGCCTCGACGCTCGGCTCCGCATCACGTGAGGTCTCGCGGCGTGCTGTGACGCGTCTCGACTCGCTCGCGGCTATGGTGGAGGCGCTCTCGCCGGCATCGGTATTGCGTCGCGGTTTCACCCTGACGCTCCGCGACGGCGTCACACTGCGCCGCCCCGCCGACGTCGCCATTGGCGACACCATAGAGACTGTCACTGCCGACGGCTCGATAATATCGGTGGTATCCGCCACATCCCAATCATAAACATCCCACAAAGAATGGAAACGACCGAAAATATGACCTCAACCCCTGTCAAGGACCTTACCTATACCCAGGCAATCACCCAATTGGAGCGCATCGTCAGGATGATGCAGTCGGATGACGTCGACATCGACCGCCTCTCGGCCTGCACGCGCCGCGCCGCCGAGCTTATCGCCGAGTGCCGCTCGCGTCTCACTGCCACCGACGAGGAGTTGCGCCAGATACTCGCAACGCTTGAATAGGAGCACCGTTCAAAGTGCGCTCGTGTCACCATCTGTAGCGGGCATCCTCCAGGTCGCCGCAGTCGAGTGGCGGTAGGCGGCTGATGACGAGCAGTGCTATGGCGCGTGTCATCAATATGTCGTCGTGATGCCCACGTCGGGCCGCGTATGCCCCGTTGGGCAGTTGCTCATAGGTGCACAGCTCGTTGCACGCCAGACGGTCGCGCTCGATGTACAGTCCCTCGCGGACGCACGCTATCAGCCGGTCGATGGCCATGCGTTTGGTCGAGCGGTTGGTGTGGAATCCCGGTCGTGGATCGAGACCCATGCGTGATGTCTCCTCGTGGCGGCGCACGTAGAGGTTGGGATATGAGCGGTTAAGGTCAGAGAGTATGTAGGCCCCGTCGCTGTCGCTCTCCCATGTGTTGCTCTCGACGACCAGCAACGCCTCATGATACCATCGTGCAATCATCTCGGCCTTCCGTGCAAGGAGGTCGTGGTCGATGTGTCCGCGCCATTGGGCCACTACCTCGGGGCGGTCGTCCGCGGATGTCCCACGGTCAAACACGGCGATGACCGAGTAGTCGCTCTGCTGCGAGCGTCCGCCGATGTCGACGGCTACCACATAGCGGTCACGCATACGGGGATTGGCTGCCACGGGATATTTCCATACCCTCATGCACCCCGTGGGGTCATCGGCAAGGCGTACCGATAGTCGCCCCCGGCTGTCGGTGCTCTCCGTCGGCTCACCACGGGCTATCGGCTCAAGGCATCCGAGGCGCAGACGGTCGACGAGGGTGTGGTCAAACACTCCGCTGCCCGAGTTGACAAACGCCTCGGTATCATCGGTCGGGTACTCGGCCTGCATCATGGCGTCGGTCTGCGTCTCCCGCCGCTTTGCATGATACCACGCTATCATCTCAAGGGTCAGCCCGCGTTCCCACAGCGTCCGCTCATAGGGGGTCATCGACTGCCACACCGCCCAGGGGTCATCGACGGGGAGGCGGTATATCTCAATCTCCCACCATGGCACGAATACAGGCCGCTTGTCGCTCTCGCCCCCCTTGGCACGCAGCCACTCGGTGTGGAAATATGAGCCGACGCCGTTGGCGGTGGATTCCATCACCACCGCCGTGAGCGGCTCCAAGGGTACGGAGCCGGCTATCGCACGGATGAAGTCCTCGGGGGAGCGACGTGTGCTGTCACACCAGAACGCCACCTCGCTCAGATGGGCCATCGAGTAGTCGGCGCCGCGCACGCTGTCGTGATTCTCGCTCGATCCGAGCGTCACACGGCATCCGCGCCCGGCGATGAGCCGCGTGTTCTGCGCTCCCTCAAACGCCGCAAAGCGGGGCTTCTCGTCCTCCTCCCACAGCTCCTCGGGATATGAACGCAGCATCGCGGCATACATTCCGCGTATCGTCGCCGCCGTGTCTTTGACCTGCGCGCAGATGAGCGAGTGCCAGTTGCGCCGCAGCACGATCTGTATCCACGCAAAGTACATCTGCACAAGTGTCGAGCCGCCCCACTGCCGCGCCTTGAGCATGATGAGGCGGATGGGACGTCCCGCGGTGCGGTCATCCTCAAGCATCGCGAGAACCCGTCGCTGCGGGGCGTTGAGCACGAATGGCACCTCCACGCCGCGCGTCTTGTGGCGTATCTTCACGCATGTCGCCGCCCAATACTCGAAGTCGTGGCGGAAACGCAGCCTCTGCCACTGGATGCGTGACGTGACCTTGCCGAAATCGGGATCGGCCGTCATGGCCGCCGGTATCATTGCTCCCTCCTCGTTGTAGGGGGAGATGTAGTGCACGCGCTCGCCCGTGCACCCTATGCCGCATAGCGGTTCGTAAGGGCTGTATAGCTCGCGGTTGCGCCGGTCGTTCTCTGCTGTCAGTTCGCCAAGAGTCATCATCTGGTCTTTTTAGCGGTGTGCAGATAGAGTGTCATGCCGTAAAACCTCATGTCGGGCGAGACTGTCCCTTCGATGGAAGCCGACAGCCGTCCACGGCACGGGGCAAGGACACGTGCCCGCAGTGGCGCGTTTATCGCGCCGGCGGCGTGTAGCTCCAACAGTGTCAATGGGTTGTCGCCACCCATTGCGCCCCGTAGCTTCAACCGCAGGTCGGCTTCCCGGCTGTCGACGAGCCATTCCATCCCCTTGACGGCAAGCGGAGCGAATGGGAATTGGCTTATTTCCCCCTCCCATGCTATGGGCATTGGGGTGGCCGTGGTCTCCCGCGACGCGTCAAGCAGTCGGCCGCCTACGGTCATCAACAGCCGGTGGTCGGTGTAAAGTGCTGTCGGACGCAGGTCGAGAGAGTGTCCGTCGCCGCCTGTCATGTCTCGTGCCGTAAGCGAGCCGTCGGCGCGTATGGCGAGCAGCTCGTCATACGCCGCGTTGTAGGCGATTGAGCGATAGTCGACACCTTGGCGCAGCATCGTGACACGGTTGCCGTCGGCAAGCAGCATCGAGTTGCCCGACACGGCCACCACGCCTGAGGGCGTTTCGGCGACATGCCCGGATGACGCGACGGGATGGCGGTCGATACGGCGGCTCGACAATGCTCCTCCGACCGAACTTACCGACAGGAGATATATGCCGGAGGTTGCAAACAGATAGAGGCGTGAGCGTGTGAAGTCGAGCGCGCCGGTAGATTTCACGGGACGGCATATTGCCGTGACCGCTCCCTCGACGGCTGTCACGGCGGCTATTGGTGTCAGCGGGTTGTCGATGGAGGCGGTCAGTACCATTCCGGGGTAGTGTTCTGCGGTCGCGGTCATAGCTGGTATGATGTAGTCCTCCTCGACAGCCGGCAGTGATATGGCCTTCCCCTCGGGCTGCACGTAGAGGGCCATTGTGCCCCCCTCGTCGGGTGTCAGGGGGAAAGTGGCGCGCCTGACAGTCCCGTCGCCCGACGTGACGGCCACGGTAATTCCGGTGGCCGAGGGGTCGGGATAGCTCAAAAGGGCCTGGAGGGTGTCGGGTGTGTCTCCGCGTCCCTCGCCGCTCCACACCACATTCCCGCGCCCTTGTCCGAGGGTGACGGCCACATACCCGTGCCAGCCCCCGGCGCGGGTAGTGGCGGCGAATATGGGCAGCGGATGGGCGGCATGTGGACGGGACGAGATATTGCCCCATGCCACGGTGTCGCCGACGGGGTGGGCCACGGCTGCACTCCATGCCTTACCCATGAGGGTGGATGCCATCGTGTCGGCTCTACGGGAAAGGAACACCGACAGGTCTCTCAATCCGTCATCAAGCTGCCGTTCTGCCGCCGGGCGTATGTCGTCAGCGATTATGCCTGTCGGATTCATGACGTTGAGGGTATAGGCCGTCGTCGTGCCTCGGAGGCGCGATGCGGCTGCGGCGAGCATCATGCTGCATCGCCATGTGCTGATGACGCCCCCTTCAGCCGCGCCGGGCAGCCACAGTCGCAGGGTAGGGCCGGAGGTACCCGACAGCGCGCGGCAGGAGCAGTTCCGCTCCGGGTCTACGGGATGTAGTTGCGGGGAGAGATGCAGGTGTATCGGTCCGCTGTAGTCATTTTTCCCGACAGCTTCCATAGCGATGCGGTAGCCGCGCAGCCTTACCGCATACCCCGCAAGCCCTCCATATGAGCTGCCGGCGGCCACGACATTGACCTCAATCGGGCTTGTGGGCTGGAATCCGTCGGCACTGACCGTCACCGGCGCCGACATTGATGCCGGGTGCACGGTGTCGAGGGTGTAGCAGGCCACCACGGGCTGGAGGAAATAGCCTGCCTCGGCAGCTTTTGCCACACATTCCCGGTATGCCCCGACGAGGTCGGCGGTGATGGCCAATATGTCGGCGGCATCAAGCGAGCCGCCCCATCGTGTATAGGGCGTGGCAAACGGGCGTGGCGCGACGATACTCTCAAAGTCGCGGCACTCTCCCGCGAAGATGCGTATCACAGGGACGGATGTCTCGTCTGCAACTTGCCATGAGCCGTCCACAGTGTATGTCAGCGACATGCGTCCCCGGGATGTCATCACCACGACGGAGTTGCCGTTCTGTATGGCGCACAGCGGTTGTCCGTCAATGTGGCTGATTGCCGTAGGGCTTTTCTCCCCGTCGGCGAGTGCCATCAGCGTCTCGCCGCGATGCAGCAGCAGGATTGCGCGTCCGTTGTTGTCGGTAAAGGTGAAGAATGGCGTGGCGTCGGTCTCCGCCACAGTCGCGGGAACTCCGACGGGCGACATGTAGCGTATGCCGCATGAGCTGTGGCAGCGCAGGTTGTGGCATCTTGAGGCATAGGTCATGGAGTTGGCGGTCCGCTCGTAGGGACGGTCGCCCCCTGTCCCGCGTGGCCGGATGGATAGGGCGGATTGTGTGTTTTTCATTATGATACAGATTATGGTTGAGGTCTATCGGTCTGCAAATCTAAATATTTGGCCTTTGGTCTCGAGACTGTCCTGTCGTGTGTCAAATCGGGAACAATCCGGGTGTCACACAAAACTTATTTTCTTGAACAGATGTTCTTCTTTAAGATTTCTTGGCGTAAAAGACGGGATTTCTTATGGTTTTACGGATACAAGATATTCCTAAATAATTAAAACTTAAACTCTATGTGGCACAATCACATCGTTCCGTTTTTTGTAAATAATCCGTCCATGGCGATATTCCTCACGCTGTGTCTGGGTTATCTTCTCGGGAAACTGAAGTACAAGATGCTTGCTCTCGGTACGGTGACGAGCGTCCTGCTCGTCGGTATTGTAGTTGGTATCATCTTTCCGGAGGTCAAGGTGCTTCCCCCGATGAAGAATGTGTTTTTCCTGTTGTTCCTGTTTTCCATCGGCTACAGTGTCGGCCCCCAGTTCTTCCGCAGTTTCAAGAAGACGGGCCTTCCGCAAGTGTTCTTTGCCGTGGCTATGTGTGCATGTTGCCTTGTCGCTACTTGGGTATGTGCCAAGCTCGCCGGATATGACGCCGGCGGTGCGGTCGGCCTATTTGCCGGTGCACAGACCATCTCGGCTGTGATCGGTGTCGGGCAGGATACCATATCAGGACTTTCCATCCCGGATGCCACCAAGCAGTCGATGTATGACATAATCCCCGTTATTTATGCCGTGGCCTACGTGTTCGGTACAGCCGGATCAGCGTGGATTATCGCTTTTGTCGGCCCGAGCATGATGGGTGGCTTGGCAAAGTGCCGCAAGGAGTGTCAGGACGAGGAGGCCAAGATGGGCGAGACTCTCGTGGATCAGCCCGGCTACGCGTCCTCCATGCGTGAGGTGACATTCCGCTGCTATAAGGTCACAAACGAATGGTTTGGCACGGGCAGGAAGATATCCGACTTTGAGGGTTACGTCCTTTCGCAGGGACGCAGGCTTTTTGTAGACCGCATACGTCACAACGGGGCCATCATTGACACGCCCAAGGGCAATCAGATGATATACAAGGATGACGAAGTGGTGCTCAGCGGACGCCGTGAGAGCATCATCGGCGAGGAATCATGGATAGGGCCGGAGGTACGTGACCCGGCACTGCTCACGTTTGCCATCCGTGTTTCCCCCACGATGGCGGCTACTAAAAATGTCGACGGCAAGACGGTTAAGGAGCTGCTTGCCATGCCGTTCATGCATGGCGTCAGCATACGTGAAATCAAGCGTCAGCAGACCATCACACTGCCCGTGCGTGAGAATACGGTAATAAATGGTGGTGATATGATTACGCTCGTCGGGTTGCCGTATGACGTGGAGACGGCTTCAAAGGAGATAGGCAAGTCGTCGGTGCAGACAACTGCGTCAGATATCATCTTCCTTGCGCTCGGCATCTTTATCGGCGGCATCATAGGCGTGCTGTCGTTCAAGGCCGGCAATGTGCCTGTGTCGCTCACAGTCTCCGGCGGGGTGCTCATCATGGGTCTCGTGTGCGGGTGGTGGCACAGCAAGCATCCCGATTACGGACAGATACCGGCCTCGGCTGTGTGGGTGTTCCGCGACCTCGGGCTTAACATGTTCATAGCCTGTATAGGTCTTGAATGTGGCCCGCATTTCATCGAGGGATTCCAACGCATCGGATTCATGGTTTTCCTGTGGGGAGCCATAGCGACTGCCGTGCCTATACTCCTCGGTATACTGCTTGCACGCTACGTGTTCAAATTCCCGGCCGGAACGGCACTCGGGTGTGTGGCCGGAGCGCGTACCACCACTGCCTCGCTGGGTGCATTGGAGGAGAATCTGCACAGCTCGGTTCCCGCCATGGGGTATGCCGTCACCTATGCCGTCGGCAACACGCTGCTGATATTGTCGGGCGTGGCGATAGTGATGATGTGCTCATAGAGGGCGCTCAATATAATTAAGATTATAATCTGACAACTATACTAACCATTTGATATTATGGACAATCTTATCAATTCACCTGTTGACGCGGAGCTTTCCAAGCTGTCTCCGTTTGAACTAAAAGGGCGTATCATAGCGATGGCCGACGAGAAGGTCAAGAAATCGGCCCACATATTACTCAACGCCGGACGAGGCAACCCCAACTGGATTGCCACCGAGGCACGCAATGCGTTTTTCGCCTTTGGCCAGTTTGCCATGACCGAGGCCACGCGCACGTTCAGCATGCCTGAAGGCATTGCCGGCGTCCCCAAGCAGGATGGCATTTCGGTGCGTTTCGAGACATGGATGCGCGAGAACGCCTCCCTGCCAGGTGTCGACATGCTGCGTCGCTCCTATGAGTATTGCCTTGAGGAGCTGTCGGCCGATTCCGATGCACTCATCGGGGAGTGGGCGTCGGGCATCCTCGGCGACAACTATCCGGTGCCGCCGCGCATCCTCGACTACACGCAGCGTATCACCCGCAAGTATATCGATTGGGCGATATGTGCCGGCAATCCTCCAAAGGATGTGACATTTGACCTCTTTGCGGTGGAAGGCTCGACTGCGGGCATGTGCTACGCCTTTGACGTGCTCCGCAGCAACTTCCTGCTCAACAAGGGGGATGCCATCGCCATTATGGTCCCGGTGTTCACCCCATATATCGAGATTCCGCAGCTGAGCGACTTTGAATATAAGGTACTCAATATCCGTGCCGATGTCATGGACAAGAACGGGATGCATACGTGGCAGTATGACCCTGCCGACATCGAGCAGCTAAAGGACAGGAAGTACAAGATGCTCTTTGTCACCAACCCCTCAAATCCACCGAGCTATGCCATAGATCCCGACACGGTGAAGGCCATCCGGGAGGTCGTCAAGGCCAATCCCGACCTGATGATTCTTACCGATGACGTTTACGGCACCTTTGTGGAGGGCTACCGCAGTCTCATCGCTGATCTGCCATACAATGCGATGTCCTGCTACTCGTTCTCCAAGTATTTTGGCGCCACCGGCTGGCGTCTCGCAGTAACAGCCGTGAGCGAGAACAACGTTTTCGATGATCTGATCAAGCGCCTTCCCGACGAGCGCAAGAAGCAGCTTGAGGCCCGCTACGGCTCGTTGACGCTCGATGTGCCGGGATTGAAGTTTATCGACCGCATGGTGGCCGAGAGCCGTCTCATCGCGCTCAACCATACCGCCGGCCTCTCTACTCCACAGCAGATACAGATGTCGTTCTTCGCCCTTGGCTCTCTGCTCGACAAGGATGGCGCCTACCATAAGCGTATGATTAAGCTCATCCATGACCGTTACGACGCGCTGTGGAAGAACTTCGGATTCGAGATGCCTGCCGACCCGCTGCGTGCCGACTATTACTCGGAAATAGATATGATGGTATGGGCCAAGAAACTCTACGGGCAGGAGTTTGCCGACTATATAGACAAGACCTACAGCCCGTTGTCTACAGTGTTCCGGCTCGCCTCCGAGACCGGCAGCGTTGTCCTCAACGGCGACGGTTTCGACGGCCCGCGCTGGAGCATCCGCGTTTCCCTCGCCAATCTCAACGAGGAGGACTACGTGCGCCTCGGAGCCAACATACGTCAGATACTCAACCAGTTTGCCGACGAATGGAAGGCTTCAAAAGCCTCTAAGTAGCCCTGAAGTGAACCTATAACCATAAAAATGCACTGTGGGAGTGCAGAAAACCGCCATTTTCTGCACTCCCACAGTGCATTTTTATGGTGATGGTGATTCAACAACAGCTACTTTGGCGGTCGGGTAAGTGGTTGGGGAATAGGGCCGTTGTGCTCCAATTGTTTACCGTATGCCGCTATGGGGAGGGGGATGTCGGGACGGCGAGGTATCTTTGTGGCTAAAACTGATCATGGTATGACACATTTTCTTGATACATTGAGGAGACAATCTGTTTTTGGCTTGGCTGCTGTCGTCGGGCTGACGCTATCGGCGCAAGTCCCGGTGCAGGTGGGGGGTGGCAGCTATGCCTCTTTCCCGCCGTTGGCCAATGGCCGCACGGATGCTCATGGAGGGGACCTGAGCACATTTATGCAGACAAAAAAACTGTGGGTGACAGAACGTGACGGCGAGCCTATCCCTACCAACGACTGGTGGACGGGGCTGATTAACGCACCGTTTGCCGACGCGCTGTGGAGCTATCCCGCCATGGTGCATCCTTCCGAGACCGGGGTCACGGTCAATTATCCGACCTATTGGAATGATAACGGTACGGAGGTCAAGTGGCGCACGTCGATGGAGGTGCGCGGCGAGGGATTCCGTGCAGTGAGCGCCCTCGCTGACTCGTGGCACGATTGGGATGTGGAGATGCTTATGGCCGACGCCTCGGGCAAGAGGCGGATGAGAACCACGCTTGCCCACGGTATGCCGTTTACATGGATTGAATTTGAGGATATCGCCCCACGTATTGTGATGAGCGATAATGCAGAGTTTTACAGTGCGGCCGGCCGTCAGGTGACGCCGCGTATGCTCCCCTACCATTCGGACACCTCAATCGGCGTGAAAATAGGCGATGACTGCTACGGACTGTTCTACCCAAAAGGTTGCCGTCTCTCGCTTGACGGCCGTACGCTCGCCATTGACGGCGACAGGGTGGGGTATCTTGTGGTGGCGTTGCTGCCCGCGATGGCTCATTTGGAAGAATATGCCGAAGTGGCCCTCAATGTCCCCCGCGACACCCGTGTAGACTGGTCGTATGACGAGCGGCGCGGCGAGATTGCCTCGACGTGGCGCGTGGATGCCGTCAGCCTCGCCGACGGCTCGCGTGGCGACGTGCTACAGGGATTCTTGCCCCATGCCTACAAAGGTGCACTCCGGATGCCCTCGTTTACTACCGACACATATCTCACGCCCCGAGGCACGATGAAGATGTCATCAGGACGTGAGTTTACATTTGCCCATAAGTTTGCGGGAATGCTCCCGTGGTACGGCACTCCGCAGGCCGATGCCTCGAAGCCCAATCCTTTCCGACCCGAGGTGATGGAGGCGCTGATGTGCAACTATGCGCTCAACGGGGCTTTCGGCGACGATACCTATTGGGGAGGCAAGGGGTTGACACAGATGGCGCTCAACATGACATTTGCCCTCCAGCTCGGCGACCAAGAGCTGTTTGAGATGTCACGCGACAAGCTGAAGGCCAAGCTCATGGACTGGCTCACGTACACTCCCGGTGAGAAAAACGTGTTCTTTGCCCGATACCCGCGCTGGGGCGGTCTCGTGGGACAGGCCACGAGCTATGACTCCGACACGTTCAATGACCACCATTTCCACTACGGTTACTTCACTCTCGCCGGCGCGTTGCTCTGCATGGTCGATGAGGATTTCAAAAACTCCTATGGCCCTATGTTGCGCGAGATAGCCAAGGATTATGCCAACTGGCAGCGTGAAGACAAGCGTTATCCGTTCCTGCGCACGATGGACCCCTGGGTGGGGCACAGCTATGCCGGCGGTCTCGGCGACCAGGGAAATTCCAACGGCAACGGTCAGGAATCCACCTCGGAGTCGATGCAGGGATGGGGTGGAGTCTATCTGCTCGGCGTGGCCCTCGGCGACACGGAGATGCGCGATGCGGGTATCTTCGGCTGGTCGACCGAGGCGCGCGCCACGAGGGAATATTGGTTTGACGTCGACTCGCGCTTCGACAAGCATGGCGAGGGTGGCAACTACGACTACACGCTCTACAAGTCGCCATATAACAGTAATATAACCTGCAAGGGTATCGGCTGGTGGACATGGTTTGGCGGCGATCCGCTGTTCATGCACGGCATCCAGTGGATGCCTATATCGCCGGCTCTCGACTACCTGTCATGGGACCGTGACTTTGTGAAGTGGGCCTACGACGACCTGATGGCAAGTCCGGGGTGGAACCACAGTTGGTTTGAGGACGGCATAGACCCCGGCGGCAACAAGGTGGAACGTCTTGCCGCCAACGACTGGGGCAACGTGACGCTCGCTTACATGCAGCGTGCCCTCCCCGACGAGGCGGCGGCTATATTTGACCGTGCCTATGCCGAGGGTCTCGGTATTGCCACCAATGTATCGACAGGACACATATCCTATTACATCATCCACTCCCATCGCACATATGGCGAGATTGACATGTCGGTAAATGCCGATATTCCATCGGCCAACGCGTTTGTCAACGCCGCCGGCGAGTATTCCTATAGCGTGTACAACCCCGGCGAGGAGCGCACGGTCAATTTCTACCGCGACGGCGCGCTCATCAAGAGCGTTAAGGCTCCATCGCGCAAGTTCACGACATTCACCCGGACGGCTGCGGCTGCGTCTATAGGGATAGTCTCGGAAAAGGGAAGCCGTTTCCTCGACACGTCTCTCTTATCGGCCACGGTCCTTGACCAGTACGGTGCCACGGTCGACGGTGCAAAGGTCGCATGGTCTGTGGCCGATACCGCTGTCGGCTCAATCTCCGCCGACGGTACTTTCTCTGTCAATCCAGCCGCGCCCCTTGGCTCGTCAACAGAGGTGACGGCCACGTACAGTGCCGGCGGCAAGACCTTGACCGCGACTATGACCGTCACGGTCAACGCGCCCGCATGCCTTGAGTCCGGGGTTATACTTCCGGCAACCCGTTATGTCGAGAAGGGCAATCCCGTGGACTTCACTCTTGACGCAGTAGACCAATACGGCGAGACGTTTGAAGACAATGTCGTGTGGGCAATCAACGGAGTGGCTGTCGGGTCGCCTCGTGTCGATGGCACGACCGTGGGGTTATATAAGATTACGGCCTCTGACGGTGACAAGGCGGTGGAACACAATCTCTATATCACCCCCGCGCTCGCCGACCTCGCCCATGGCAAGCCTGCCGTGTCGAGCAGCGAGGAGAATGCCGGGACGCTTACCGCCAACGTCAACGACGGTGACGCCACAACCCGTTGGGGAAGTGCCCACCGCGACGGCGAGTGGATATATGTCGACCTCGGCAAGGATTGTATACTTACCCGCGTGGCGGTCAACTGGGAGGCGGCATACGCATCGAAATATCTTATCCAGCTCGCTCCCGACGGGGTGGCTATGGAGAAATACACCGGCAACTATTTTGCCGGCACAAAGACTGTCGATGTCCCGGCCGAGGCTTCGTGGCAGACGCTCGCCTCCGTGACCGGTGTCTCCTCTGCGGGAGTGAAGACTACCGCTGTCGACGGCACGGGACGTTACCTGCGCATCAAGAGCCTCAAACGCGGCTCGGCCTACGGCACGTCGATACTCGAGCTTAATGTGCATGGCGTTCCCGCCGATGCTGCGGCGACTGACGCCATCGGCATTGATATAATCTCCCCCGAAGCGTCGGTCGATGAGGACAAGACCCTCGCGTTCTCGGCTGTCGCCTACAATCTGGCGGGAGAACAGGTGTCTACCCCTGTGGAGTGGAGCGTTTCTTCCGGCTCTATCACATCCGACGGCGTGTTCACCCCCGCAGGGTATGGCGTGGCGACCGTCACGGCGACGACCCCTGCCGGATTCTCGGCCTCCCGCACAGTGATGGTCAACGAGGTGGTGCGTCTCGCGTCGCTTGATGTCACTCCGGCCTCACTGACGGTTGTAGAGGGGGGCAAGGCTATGTTCACGGTGGCGGGACTCGACCAGTTTGGAGGCACATACCCGTTGTCGGAGTCACTGCGTGCCGAGGTGCTTGTGGATGGTGTTCCGTCCGACGGCGTTGAGGTCGACATCGCTCAGAGCCATATAAAGGGTCTCCGTAACGGCAGTTACATCGTGCGCCTTGTTTCGGGTGATGTCTCCCTTGACATCCCTGTTGAAGTGGCGGCGCTTCAGGATGTGAATATCGCCTTGGGGCGTCCTGCGACTGCTGGTTCGGGAGACAATCCCTTGGCGGTCTTTGACGGCAACGCCGAGACACGCTGGCAGGCTGCTCCCGATCAGCCGCAATGGATTGCCGTCGAGCTTGACGCATTGTATGCGGTCAACCGCTTTGTCCTGCGTTGGGAGGGTGCGTTTGCCGAGCGTTACCATATCGAGGTGTCGTCCGATGGTGTCAACTGGGCCAACGCTGTCGCCAACACGACCGCTCCCTCACAGGCCGCCAACCTCTGCCAGACATTGGAGATAGAGGCTGTTCCTGCCCGCTATGTGCGTGTGGTTCCCGATGAGCTTAATGATTACGGTCGCCTCTACGGTATGTCGCTGTTTGAGGTCGAGGTGTATGCTTCGGCACGCCTTGACGGTGACGACAGCGAGGCACCCGTGATTGTGAACGCGGATTTCAGCGTTGAAGGGCCGCTCCTCACGGTAAAGGCAGTGGCGTCCGACAATTCGGGCTATGTGACCTATTCGCTTGTGGCTGCGGGTGTCTCAGCCGTTGACGCGCCCGAGTATGCCGCCTCCGTGATTGCGCGCACCGGTGTGCCTGTCACCCTCACCCTGCCGCTCTCCGACGAGTGCCACTCCTACCGCTGCACTCTCACTGTGTCGGATGCCTCGGGCAATTCCGCTTCCGTCAACCGTGACGTGACAGTCTCGGGCGGGTCACTTGTCGGTGTCAACCTTGCCCTCGGACGTCCTGTTGAGGTCTCATCGGTCGAAAATCAGGGACTGTCGGGCGCCAATGCGGTCGATGGGAACGCTTCTACAAAGTGGGGCAGTAAGTTTGAGGATGACCAATGGCTGATGGTCGACCTTGAAGGCGTGTACAATGTCAACCGCATTGTCATCACCACCACCGATGCAGGGGCATATGCCCGTAAGGCTCTCATTGAATATTCGGATGACGGCGACAATTGGGCGACGCTTGCCACCCGCGAGCGTGATGGCATAGGTGTCGACGATATACTGGTTGATGACGTGAAGATGCGCTACCTGCGCTATACCGGCGTCGAGCGCAGCTCGCAGTATGGCACGACACTCTCCGAACTTGAGGTCTACGGCGACCGCCGCATGCTGTCTGTGCTCTCCTCCGACCGTGGCACCCTTCGCCTGTCGGGCGCGTGGGATGACGCTATATTCTCGTCAATCGACAATGAGGCTGTGACAGGATATGACCTGCTCGGCGTGACCGGCATCCCGGCATCTGTCTCGGTTGCCAACCCCAACTGCGTCATATATGCTCCTGTCAATATCAATGTCGACTGCAATGTGGCGGTAGTCAATGGCAAGGAAGCCGTTGCCACGGCCTTCACCCTGCGTGATTCCCACGATTTCCATCTTGCCATGGATGTGAAAGTTACGGGCGATGTCCGTTTCATACCCACGGCCGCCTCCGATGCCATGGCGTTGACTCTTCCGTTTGACTTCGTGGCCGCCGGCGGGGCAACGGCCTATTGCTTCTTCTCATTGAGCGATACCAATGCCGCCTTTACCCCCTGTCAGCGTGTCAATGCCAACACCCCGTTCCTGCTCCTCTCCATGCCGGGTGCTTATATCACGGCTTCCGATGTGACACTCAAGGCTGTCCCCGATGTCATCAAGTCGGGTCTCCATGAGGGCGTCTACCGTGGCGAGACTGTCGGGGATGCCATGACGTTTGATGGTACGACGCGGCGGTTTGTCCCCTCGGTTGATGGTCGCGTAAGCCCCTTTGGCACGTTCCTTTACACAGGCGATGACACTCCGCGTGATATCACCCTTGACACCTCGACATTGATGGACATTATCGGATGCGGTCCTGACACCCGCGTCAGCGTCTACACCATCGACGGACGCCCAGTGCGCCTCAACGTCGAGGCTTCCGTGGCCACCGAGTCCCTCCCCGCCGGCCTCTACATCGTCGGCAACGCCAAGCTCTACGTCAAGTAGCCCATGAGAATCCCCTGTGGGTTCTGAATCCACCCTATATGGACTGCGGCGTGCCTCGTGGAATAAGGAGAATGTTCCTTTCCCACGGGCAATCAAAAGTGGTTTATGCGTTGCGGTAGACGAGCGTCGAGCAGTTTTCGGGGATGATTGTCTCGCGGGTCACGCGCACGATGTCGTCGGTGGTGACGGCGCGGTATCGGGGAAGTATGTCGTTGATGTCCTCACAGTGCATCTCGGCCAGGGCCATTTGTTCGGCACGGGCGCGGTAGCCCATCGAGTTGACGAGCGTGCGCGACTCAAAGCGGTTGATGACCCCCTCAAGTTCACGTGCCGTCAGTGAGCCGTCGGCAACGCATCGGGCCTCCTGTTCGAGTGTGCGCTCCGCTTCGGCGACATCGACGCCGGGACGAAGGTGGGCCGACAGCATCAGCGTCCCGGACTCCTCGCTGCCGTCAATCGCCGCGTCAACGTCGCTGAACAGCTCCGTCCCCATCAGCAACCGTCTGTAGAACCGCGACGAGCGACCCAGGGCGAGCAGGTCGGTGATAAGGTCACATGCCACATAATCCCTGTCCTTATAGCCGGGCATACGGTAAGCCTTGACGATGAGGGTCTGCGGTACGTCGCCTGTCACCTCCACCCGCCGGGCTTCGCGTTGTGGCGGCTCGGGCAGGTATGTGCGTCGCATCACCTCCCGCCGGGGTATCGGCCCGAACCATTTCTCGGCGAGTCTGCGGGTCTCTTCGGCCGTGATGTTGCCCGACACGGCGAGCACGGCGTTGTTGGGTGCATAGTGGGAGTAGAAAAACCGCTTTACGTCATCCTGTGTCACCCTCTCGATATGTGACAGTTCCTTGCCGATGACCGGGTAGCGGTAGGGATGGGTGGTGTATACCATCTGCCGCAGGTGGTGGGACAGGTCGCCGTATGGCTGGTTGAGGCACACCTGCTTGAATTCCTCCATCACTACCTGCCGCTGCACCTCAAGCGCCTTGTCGCTGAACGCCAGCCCGAGCATTCGGTCGCTCTCAAGCCAGAAGGCCGTCTCGACGTTATGGGCCGGCATTATGTCGTAGAAGTTGGTGAAGTCGTTGGAGGTCCATGCGTTGTTGGTGCCGCCGGCGTTTTCCATCGCGCCGTCATAGTCGGGTATGTTGGCCGAGCCGCCAAACATCAGGTGCTCAAACAGGTGGGCCATACCCGTCAGTTCGGGCGACTCGTCGCGCCCTCCCACGTCGTATAAGATGTCAAGTGCCACCATAGCGGCGGCACTGTCATAGTTGTGTATCACGCGCAGCCCGTTGGGCAGCGTGAATCTTGTGGTCTCAATCATTGTGTGGCTATTTTGCCGTGTCGCCGTCGACAATCTTCATCGACACGATTTTCACGTCCTCCTTGGGGCGGTCGTTGGAGTCGGTCTGCACCTTCTCAATCCTGTCGACCACATCCATTCCCGACACTACCTCGCCATAGACAGTATAGTCGCCGTCAAGGTGGGGTGCGCCGCCGACAGTCGTGTAGGCCTCGCGCTGCTCGGCGGTGAGGCGTGCGGGATTTTTGGCGGCCTCGGCCTCGGTCTGCTTCACAAGCTCGTCCTGCAATGCTGCCAACCCGGCCTGGTCGCGGTTGCGGCGCAGGGTCATGATGGAGTCGCGGCGCTCCTTGGCGAGACGGTCAAATATTGCCTGCATCTGCTTGTGCTGCATCTGCCGGTCGAGCTGACCGAGCTGCCCCTCGCTGAACTTGCGTCCTGTGACGATATAGAACTGGCATCCGCTCGACCGCTTCTCGGGATTCACCTGGTCGCCCGTGCGTGCCGCCGCTATGGCTCCGCGTTTATGAAAGTGGCGCGGGTACACGATTTCGGCGTCTATCTCATACCCGAGGTCGCCCGAGCCGAGCATCTTACCTGCGGGGGCATTCTTGGAGTCGGGGTCGCCCGCCTGTATCATGAACTCGTTGATGACACGGTGGAAGAGAGTGCCGTTGTAGGTCCCCTCCTTGACAAGCTTTACAAAGTTGTCGCGATGGCGCGGGGTGTCGCCAAACAGGCGCACGCGTATGTCGCCCATTGTCGTGGTGATGTCGACGAGTACGTCGGCTGTGTCCTTGTTTTCCATTTTTGTAATCGTTTCTTTTTTGACGGGATTGCCGCTTGCGGGCTTGCGCGAGGTCTCGCCCGCGCATGATGACAACGCTATGAGCATCGACACCATCAGCATCAGATACGCTTTCATGACAGAGCCTTAGATTCCGGTGGGGAACATGCGCTTGTAGATTCTGCGGAAATTGTTGTCGGTGAGCTTCAGCTCCTCTGCGTGGTCGGCATAGTCCTCGCCCCATATGGCGGGGAGCAGGTCGCCGATATAGCGACGCTCGCGGTCTTTCTCTATGGCCGCCGCAATGAGCCGCGTTATAGGCTCGCGGTATTTCTCGCCGTCGATGAGAAAGAGGTAGCGTGCCGCGCTCACCAGAAATTGTCCTGTCGTGTCGACCTGTATCATATTTTCCACGAGAAAATCCATGTCATCGTCAATCTCGTTGATGTGGTTGGCGATATATTCGTAGGTCAGCAGCCCGTCGGAGTCTTTTGATAGTATCTTCTTGTCGTCTTCGTTCATTGCAAGTGGTTTTCGGTTGGGGGCTGTCGCTCCTGACAGCCGTTGCAAAGTTAGCACACCACGCCCATATCGCCAAATAATTCATGGCTTTTCCTGTAATAGCCGTTATAGCTGTCATGGCTATGACGGCTATGCGCCGTAGCGGCGGTGGAGCCGCCACAGGGCGAGTGCCCCGGCGAGTGCGAGGGGCATCCCGACGAGCGCGGGCGATGTCAGGCCCCATCCCGCCCGTATCGCCATGCCGCCAAGCGCGGCGGCGAGGGCGTTGGAGACGTTAAAGGCTATCTGTATGCCGGCGCCGCCGAGCATCTCGCCTCCCTGGGAGTATTTCACGATGAGATATTGCAGCGGTCCTCCGAGTCCGAACAGCGATGCCGTGGCTATGAACATGAGCACGACCGACACCACTTTCATCCCCGAGCAGAAGTAGATGAGCGGCAATACTATGAGCATTGAAGCCGCGAGTGTCCCCGACACGACCGCCGGATGGAACTTGTCGGCCAGACGTCCCCCTGCCAGGCCACCGGTGACCATGCCGAATCCCGCAATCACCATTATCACGGTCATCGAGTCGGTGGGGAAGCCGGTGACCTGCGTCATGATAGGCTCGACGTAGCTGTACCAGCAATAGACGCTCCCCTGTCCGAAAAATGTTCCCGCAAATATCAGCCAGGGCGCACCCGACTTGAGGAACGCAAACTGTCCCTTGAAGCCTCGGTCGGGCAGCGGCGCGACATCAGGCACCCAGCACCGTATGCCGAAAAACGCTATAGCTCCCCACAGGGCCACCAAGGCAAACGCAACGCGCCACGACATGACGTTGCTTATGAATGTGGCCCCGGGCACGCCGATCACGTTGGCGACCGTCATGCCGCCGACCATCAGCGCGATGGCCTCGGCCCCTCGTCCTTCGGGCACAAGGCGTGTCGCCACGATTGCCCCCGTGCCGAAAAATGCCCCGTGTGGCAGTCCCGAGATGAAGCGTGCCGCCAGCAGCGTGTGATAGCCCGGTGCCAGGGCGGCCAGGCAGTTGCCGATGAATATGAGTGCCGCGAGCAGCAGCAACGTATGCTTCAGCGGATACCGTCTGAGCAGCAGCAGTGCCGGCGCGCCGACACTCACTCCGGCGGCATATGCCGAGATGAGATTTCCTGCAGTGGGGATGCTTATCGACATGCTCTGTGCCACGTCAGTCAATATCCCCATCATCGAAAACTCCGCAATCCCGAGGGCGAATGTCCCGAAAGCCATCGCCCCCAAACTCCTGTTCAGCAACATAATGGTCTATAGTTCTGTGTGTCGGTGGTTGTGCGATTATTCTTTTTTTGCTACGTGGCGGTTTGATTTTGCGTTTGGCTTACGATGGAGCAGATAGTATATCGGCCAGATATAGGCTATGCGTCTCAATTTATTATATGTGCGGGGCTTTATTTCTTTCCTGCTGTAACGCAGGCATTTGAGCAAGGATTTCCGCATACGTTTCAGCTCGGGGTCCCGTAGAGAGGCCTTAGGCATCGCCGAAGTATAGGTCTTGAGATGGGTGATTGATTGCTTGATTATATAGGACCGGGCCTCATATAGCTCGACGGGGTCTGTGAAAAGGTTGTTTTGCTCTATATATTCCAACCGCTCAAACTCGGCATAAAAAAAGTCTATCACTTTACGCGGGTTTGACAACAGGCTGCTGCATATGCTGTCAGTGCGCATGAAGTAATGATAGAGTGGACGGTCCACGTGCACGAGCCGTCGGCAATCTGCAGTCCATCGGTAGATGGAGCAATGGTCTTCAAAATACCGTCCTTCGGGAAATTGGAATTTATCGAAAAGTTCCTTGCGGTACAGCCGTACCCACGAGGCGCTCGTGGCACGTTCCATTATTATATCGCGTTGTGCCTGTCGGGCATCGAGCACCGACAGGCTGCCGGTGTCCTTGAACGGACATTTCACCGTGCCGTCTTCATAGTCGAGCATATAATTGCAGTATGCCATATCGGCCTTGTTTGACTGCATGGCATGCAGCAGGGTCTCGTACATATCATCCTCTATCCAGTCGTCGGAGTCGACAAATCCGATAATGGGAGCCTGTGCGGCCCTTACGCCGGCATTACGGGCCGAGGAGAGGTCGGCCACGTCGATTGTCAGCACTTTTACACGTGAATCGGCGGCGGCATGTCGGTGGCACTTTTCAAGTGAGTTGTCGGTGGAGAGATTCTCGACGAGAATAATCTCTATATCCTTGAGTGTCTGCTTTCTCACCGACATCACGCATCGGTCGATATATGGCTCTACGTTATGGACGGGTATGATGATGCTTATCTGGGGGGTAGGCATGGCTTTTCAATGCTTGTATTTGGGGAATATCCTGTCACGGCGATATCCTGTGGCCAAAGGTGTGGCGGCAAGGACATTTTGATTGAACTTGAACATGAAGTATGCCAGTCTGCGGTTTCCCGCATAGGTCTCGAAGGCTTTTGAGGCTACCTCCTTGCTCTCGGGGGTTGGCAAATGCTTTATGCGCTTCGCTATATCCCCGTGTTTGACCTTACGTTTGAGCCATCCGATAGACTGCTTTTTCTCAAGGTAGGTGACGACATGCAGGTCTTCGGCTATCGTGGCCCCGCTGGCGTTGCCCTTGTTGGTGGTCGCGCTCTCGTGGCGGCGGAAATAGCTGAGGCGGTCAAATATCCTGATGACATCGCCGTTGAGCACGACGAGCACCCAGAACATGTAGTCGCCGGCATATCTCATCCCCGTCCACAGGTCGCTTTCAGCCTCTGTCGGGGCTGCGTCGCGGCGAAACACCGTGCAGCTCGCATTGTAGATATAGTTGTGCCAATAGAGATGGCGCGAGGCGAAGGCGCGGCTCTCGTAGGTGTACGACTCTACGTCGGAGGTGCCCATATGGTTTCTTATCCACCAGTTGTCTATCTCTTTGCCGTCGCTGTCGGTCCACACCGAGTCGGTGTAGCATACGGCCGCCCTGGGATTGGCTTCGAGCTTTGACACGCATCTCTCAAGGAAAGTCGGGTCGGCCCAGTCGTCGGCCTCGGCAATCCACACGTATTTTCCCCGCGCGAGTTTCAGGCCGCGTTCCCACTGCTTGAAGGGTGAGCCGGTGTTGGTCTCGTTTATAACGATATGGCTCACATGGGGATTGTCGCGGTAGCTTTCGATTACGGCGAGACTGTCGTCGGGCGACGCGTCGTCGAGCAGTATCAGCTCAAAGTCCTGGAGCGTCTGCCCGAGTATCGAGTCGATACGCTGGGGCAGGTAGGCTGCATAGTTGTAATTGGGGACGATAACGCTTACAAGCGGCGTTGCACTCATGATTTCCTGAAATTTTCTGCAAAGGTACTCATTTTTCGGCAATTTGCGCCCATACCGTTTGACTGGAACGTAAGATTTGGCGACAAATCTTTTTGAGGCGTATGGCTTCCCCTCTATTGCGGAGTGATTGACTGGTAGTAGGGTCGCGACCTGTCGCGACCGCGCGGATGGCATATTGACACCAGCCTGTTCGCGGTCGCGACAGGTCGCGACCCTACATTTTGGTACGCCAGGGGCGTTAGAACTCGGCGTTGTTGGGGGTGCGGGGGAACGGGATGACGTCGCGGATGTTGGTCATGCCGGTGACGAAGAGGACGAGGCGTTCAAAGCCGAGGCCAAAGCCGGAGTGGGGTACTGTGCCGAAACGGCGGGTGTCGAGATACCACCACATGTCCTTCATCGGGATGTGCATCTCCTCGATGCGGCCAAGGAGCTTGTCGTAGCTCTCCTCGCGCTCCGAGCCGCCGATAATCTCGCCAATCTTGGGGAACAGCACGTCCATGGCCCGGACGGTCTTGCCGTCGTCGTTGAGCTTCATGTAGAATGCCTTTATCTCCTTGGGGTAGCCGGTGAGGATGACGGGCTTCTTGAAGTGCTCCTCGACGAGGTAACGCTCATGCTCGCTCTGCAGGTCGGTGCCCCAGTGGACTGGGAACTCAAACTTGTGGCCCGACTCCTCAAGTATCTTGATGCCTTCGGTGTAGCTGAGGCGCACAAAGTCGTTGTGGATGACAAACTCCAGACGCTCCACCAGGTCGGGGTCGTACATCTGGGCGAGGAAGTCGATGTCGTCGCGGCAATGGTCGAGTGCATACGAGATGCAGTATTTGATAAACTCCTCGGCGAGGTCCATGTTGTCGGCGAGGTCGTAGAATGCCATCTCAGGCTCTATCATCCAGAATTCCGACAGGTGGCGCGGGGTGTTGGAGTTTTCGGCGCGGAATGTCGGACCAAAGGTGTAGATGGCCCCGAGGGCGGTCGCCCCAAGCTCCCCTTCAAGCTGCCCCGAGACGGTGAGCGCGGTGGGCTTGCCGAAGAAGTCGGCCGAAAAGTCGACCTTGCCGTCCTCCAGCTTGGGCAGGTTGTTGAGGTCGAGCGTTGTCACCTGGAACATCGCGCCCGCACCCTCGCAGTCGCTCGCCGTGATGAGAGGGGTGTTGAGATAGAAGAATCCGCGCTCGTTGAAGAACTTGTGGATGGCGAATGCCAGGGTGCTGCGCACGCGCAATATCGCGCCAAAGGTGTTGGTGCGGGGACGCAGGTGAGCCTTCTCGCGCAGGAATTCAAGGGTGTGCCCCTTTTTCTGCAAGGGGTAGGTCTCGGGGTCGGCGGTGCCGTATACCTCAAGCTCGCGGGCCTGTATCTCGCATGTCTGTCCCTTGCCCATCGACTCGACGAGCACGCCGGTCACATGGAGTGACGAGCCGGTGGTGACGGGCTTGAGCTGCTCGTCAGTAAACTGGCTCATGTCAAACACTATCTGTATATTCTTGATTGTCGACCCGTCGTTGAGTGCCACAAACTGCACGTGTTTGTTACCGCGGCGGGTGCGTACCCATCCTTTGACACTCACTTCTTGCCCTATCAGGGCTGGATCGAACAAATCGACTATCCTTGTACGTTTCATCTCTCTTTATCGGTTGAGAATCGGTTGTGTGTAATCGGTTTATTATATAAACAAGCCCCGGGTATCGGCCTTGTCGACATCCCCCGGGGCTTATTGTTGTCTTGCTTTACTCAAAAGACCCCATTTTCAGGAAGTTGACCTCCTCCTGGGTGAGGTAGCGCCAGCGTCCGCGCGGCAGGTTCTTCTTGGTCAGTCCGGCGAAGTACACGCGGTCGAGCTTGGTCACGTGGTAGCCGAGCGACTCGAAGATGCGGCGTACGATGCGGTTGCGTCCCGAGTGTATCTCTATGCCGGCCTGATTGCGGTCGGTCTCGGTGGCATAGGAGATGGCGTCGGCGTGTATGGGGCCGTCCTCAAGCTCTATGCCGTCGGCGATGCGCTGCATGTCGTCCTCGGAGATATCCTTATCGACCCACACGTGATAGATTTTCTTCTTCACATACTTGGGATGGGTGAGCTTGGAGGCGAGGTCGCCGTCGTTGGTGAGCAGAAGCACGCCGGTGGTGTTGCGGTCGAGGCGTCCGACGGGGTAGATGCGCTCGGGGCATGCTCCCTTCACGAGATCCATCACGGTCATGCGGCCGTTGGGGTCGTCGCTTGTGGTGACGCAGTCTTTCGGCTTGTTGAGCAGGATGTAGCACTTGCTCTCGAGTGTCACCACCTTGTCGTTGTATTCGACGGTGTCGCTGTGGGAAATCTTAGTGCCAAGCTCGGTCACGGGAGTGCCGTTGACCTTCACGAGGCCCTGCTGGATGAACTCGTCGGCCTCACGGCGCGAGCATATGCCCGCATTGGCCATGAACTTGTTGAGGCGTATCTGCTCGTTGGGATCGGGCAGCGGCATCTCATACTCGATGCGCTTGGGACGCGGCACGAAGCTCTTGCCCTGGCGGGGCTGCTGGAATCCGCGCTTCCCGCCCTGCTGCTGACGGTTGTTGTAACCACCCTGACGGTTGTTATTGTAACCGCTCTGGTTGTTGTAGCCTCCTTGGCGGTTGTTGTATCCGCCCTGACGGTTGTTATTGTAACCGCCCTGGTTGTTGTAGCCTCCTTGGCGGTTGTTGTTGTAACCGCCCTGACGGTTGTTATTGTAACCGCCCTGGTTGTTGTATCCGCCTTGGCGGTTGTTGTTGTATCCGCCCTGACGGTTATTGTTGTAGTTGTTGTAACCGCCCTGACGGTTGTTGTTATATCCGCCCTGGCGGTTATTGTTGTAGTTGTTGTACCCTCCCTGACGGTTGTAGTTGTTCTGACGGGGCTGGTAGCCAGTCTGCTGTCCCTCGGTCGAAGCGGCTGTTGTGCCCTCCTGTCCTTCGGTTGATGAGGTGGCGGAATAATCATGTCGTGCGTGGGCCTCTGCGCCGTCAGAGCTTGTCGGGTTATTGTATCGGTTGTAGCCGCCGTTGTTGTTATAGCGGTTGTTGTATCCGCCATTATTATTGTATCGGTTGTAGCCTCCGTTATTGTTATAGCGGTTGTTGTATCCGCCCTGGCGGTTATTGTTGTAGTTGTTGTACCCGCCCTGACGGTTGTATCCGCTTTGGCGGTATGGGCGCTCGGTGTATCCGTTTTCCGACGACCCTTCGGCCGATGTGTAGTCGGAGCCTTGGCTTGACGTGCCGTTGTCAAATCTGGGTTCACTTCCCTCGGTGCCCGGAGTGCGGCTTTCGCCTATGCGTGGGCGTTTTGGCTTTTTCTCGTTATTGTCCATATTTTATAGATTTGTTTTTCAGCCTCTCGGCTATTCTCTAAGGTGTTGTTGGTTATAGTTAAAGATATGTTGTTTTATCAATCGGAATTAATACGGCCTACCGTTATGAATCGTGTTACTACTACATCTGCACATCGCGACTGGCCGGCCGCAACCTTTGTCGGGTGCAAATTTAATCCATTTCTTTGACTATAACAATTTTTTGCCCAAAAAGATTTGAGCGCTCGCTAAAGCCTCTCGTATCGCGGGGAGAATGTGTCGCCGCCGGCTACGTCGCCGGTCGAGAGACCTTTGGTGAGCCAGCGCACGCGCTGTTCCGACGTGCCGTGGTTGAAGGCGTCGGGCACGGTATATCCCTGTGCTTTGCGTTGCAGGTAGTCGTCGCCAATCTTTTGGGCAGCATTGACAGCCTCCTCTATGTCCCCCTCCTCAAGCGAGTTGAACATGCGGTTGTCGTGATAGGCCCATACGCCGGCATAGTAGTCGGCCTGCAGCTCAAGCCTCACTGACAGGCGGTTGCTCTCTTTCTCGCTCACCTGCGACATGCGGGTGTGGGCCTTGTCGAGTGTCCCGAGCAGGTATTGCACATGGTGCCCGACCTCATGGGCTATCACATAGGCATAGGCGAAGTCCCCGTCGGCGCCGAGGTCGCGGCGCATGTTGGAGAAAAACGACAGGTCGATGTAGACCGATTGGTCGGCCGAGCAGTAGAACGGGCCTGTCTGTGACGAGGCATAGCCGCAGCCCGAGTTGACCGAGCCGTTGAACAGCACGAGCTTTGGCGGCCGGTAGGTGAGGCCCATTTTGGCGAATTGCTCGGTCCATACGTCCTCGGTGCCGGCCAGTATCTGCTTGGAGAAGGTGGCGAGGTTTTCCTCCTCGGGTGTCGGGGTGTATGTGGTCTCCTGTGTGGTGGCGGGTGACAGCGCGCCGCTTTGCGTTATCACGTCGAGGGGATTGCCGCCGGTGAGCCACGCTATAAGCCCGGCGATTATTATCGCTCCTATACCACCGCCGCCTATGCGTGCCAGGCGGCCGCCTCCTCCGCTCCCGCGCCGGTCGTCGACGTTGGAGCTTTCTCTTCGTCCGTTCAGTCTCATCGTGTATATGGTTTTACGTGTATATGGTTTTATAAGAAAGGCAGGTCGCGTAGCCTTGGTGACCATACGTGACCTGCCATGAAAAAAAGATTACAAGTTATGAGGTTAGAAATAAAATTTTTCCTGTGTCGGGTGGAACAGCATTGCGCTGCCTACCTCATAGGCGATGTTCTCGCCCATTGAGTTGGCTACGATTGCCAGCCCGAAGAGGCATGCCGCGGCCGGACCGTTGGCTGTGATGATACGGTCGGTGGCGACCACCTGCTCGTCGGCCATATGTGCCGATGGGCATTTTTTCTCAAATCCGGGATAGCATGTGGCACGCTTTCCGTCGAGTATGCCCAACGGGGCGAGCACTACGGCAGGGGACGCGCATATGGCGGCTATCTTGCCATGCTTGGCCTGGTGGAGCAGCATGTCGTTGAGGGCGGCACACTCCGACAGGTGGGTTGCGCCAGGCATACCTCCCGGGAGGATGATCCACTCGGGGTTGCTGTCGGTCACCTCCGATATGAGCATGTCGGCGTTTACTGTCACTCCGTGTGCCCCGGTTACCTCATGGGAATCGGTGATTGACACTGACTTTATATCCATGCCTGCGCGGCGCATGATGTCGATTACTGCAATGGCCTCGGTCTCCTCAAAACCGTTGGCGAGAAAGATTAACGATTGTTTCATTTTGGCAAAATTAGGTTTAAGTAAAGGGTTAGAAAAACGGATACTGAATATGGTTATGGCTCCATATTTTCAAGATTAATGCAAATATAACACTCTTCTGGGGATAAAGTTCAAATGTTTTTTGTTAAATTTGACATAAAAAATTAATTTGTGTCCAGCATATGCGCTATAATCTTATGTCACGATATATGACATGCGGCCTTGCCGTCATGATATCCGTGTGGTTAGCTTCCTGTGACGGAAACAGTTATCGCAAGATGTCAGGGGCCGTGTGGGGAACGGCCTATAATATCACCTACCGCTCCGGCCGCATGCTTGACGACTCGGTGCGGCGGGAAATGCGGAGCGTTGAGCTGTCGTTGTCGGCGTTCTGCGACTCGTCGGTAGTGAGCCGCGTCAACAGTGGTGAGCTGTCCGAGGTCGACCCGGCGTTTGCCGAGGTGTTTGCTGAGTCAGGGCGTGTGGCGGCGGCCAGCGGCGGGGCTTTTGACCCTACCGTGTGGCCGCTTGTCGACCTGTGGGGCTTTGGCGGCCGCAAGGTTGCCGACACGCCGTCGCCGGCGCGTATTGATAGCGCGCTTGCCACTGTCGGCATCGGTGGATGTAGCCTCGACGGGTTGCGGCTTGTCAAGCGTCATCCCGATACTAAGTTTGACTTCAGCGCCATCGCCAAGGGTTATGGTTGCGACCGTGTGGCCGCCATGCTGCGGCGTAACGGCTGCCGGGACTATCTTGTGGAGATAGGAGGGGAGATTGCCGCAGGAGGGGTTTCGCCGCGCGGCGGGGCGTGGCGCGTCATGGTGGATGCGCCGGTGGTGTCCGACACCCTCGTCCATGAGCGCATGGCGGTGATTGAGCTGCCTTCGGGCGGGGGGGTCGCCACATCCGGCAATTACCGCAACTACCGGGAGACCGCCATTGGGCGTGTAGGACACACTATCGACCCCCATACGGGTTATCCGCGCCGGTCGGCAATGTTGAGCGCCACAGTGGTCGCCCCATCGTGCATGACGGCTGACGCCCTTGCCACGGCATGTATGGCTATGGAGCCGGACAGCGCCATGGCGATGATACGGGCTATGGATGGGGTCGAGGCGTTGTTGGTGAGCCGCGACAGCATGGGAGGGATGGCTATGGCGGCCTCTTCCGGCTTTCCGATGGTGCAATAGCAGCGTTTCCTGTTACAATGCTGTTAATCCTTTGTATATATCCGGGGATTTATTAACTTTGCATTACGCGCGTGGCGCGGCTTTTTTCTGTTGATGGCGTCAGTGCTGACGGTCTGTCAAGAAAAAGAAAGACCGGCTGTCTCACGACAACCGGACTATTTTTAACCTTAAATCTAATACCATGAAAAACACAGTGCAAATATAGTAATTATACTTTCAAAACAGCATGGGGGCGGGAAGGTTCGCCTGTTAACCGTCTTTAACAGTTTGAATTGGTGTAATACCGTGTAAATGAATTTATTAATAGAACGATGAGAATCAAGATACTTGTTGTTGACGATGAGGAGTCCATGTGCGAGATACTGAAATACAATCTCGAGAAGGATGGTTACGAAGTCGATTACGCGCTCGGCGGCGAGGAGGCCCTTACGTTTGACCTCCCCAGCTATTCCCTTTTTATCCTTGACATAATGATGGACAACATCAGCGGATTTGACCTTGCCAAGCGTTTGAAGAACAACACGTCCACCGAGAACAAGCCTATCATATTCTGCTCGGCCCTCAACGACGAGGAGGATACCGTTATGGGACTTAACATCGGTGCCGACGACTATATAACCAAGCCCTTCAACGTCAGTGAGGTGCTGGCGCGTGTGCGTGCGGTGCTGCGCCGCAGCCATATATCCGACCAGATTATCTACAACCGCTCGCAGAGCGGCCATGAGCCTGACATCGCTTTCAAGACCCTGCGGGTCGACCGCAACGAGAAGATAAGCTATCTCAACGGCGAGCCACTCGACCTGACGAAGACCGAGTTTGAGATTCTGCTGTTTTTCATGACCCACCGCAACCGCATCTACTCCCGTCAGGAGATTATAAAGTCGGTGTGGCCCGATGATGTCGTGGTGACCAACCGCACCATAGACACCAACATAGCGCGCCTGCGCAAGAAGCTCGGGGAGTACGGCAACAATATCATCACTCGCCTCGGCTTCGGGTATGGCTTTAAGGAGACATATTAGTTACCGTTGGCGTCTTTTCATACCGTTGGTGGTCATGCTGTGGGGCATAATACTCGTGATGGCCATCTTCCAGTATGACCGTGAGCGGGAATATCGCGTCAACAATATCAAGGAGCAGCTGTCGCTCATCAACAGCCGTATAATGGACGCTTATGAGACCGACATGGACATCAACCAGTTCATGCTGTTTATAAGCCGGTATTTCTCCGACAACGTTTATTCGGGATTGCGCATCACCGTCTATGACGAGCGCAATGTCCCGATCTACACCATCGGCCCGCTGTTGCCCCGCACGTCGGCCGACGGCAGTATGGCCGATGAGTTGCTTCATGCCGAGGAGTGGGGGGTGGGGTCATTCCTGCGCAAGAGTGTGCCCCATGACGACTCGGGGGGCTACGGTAGCGATCGCGAGTTCCTGTTCTCGTCCCATACGAGTTCCGACGGCAAGATTGAGGTGTTCACGTCGCTGCCCTATTCGGTCTCTGTCGCGTCGGCTCTGTCGACCGGCTCGGGCATGTGGATTTTCATACTCTCCCTGTCGGTGATAGTGACTGTGATAGCGTTTATAACATCCTCGGTAGTCAGCAAGAATGTCAGGCTGTTGCGCGACTTTGCCAACCGTGCCGCGCGCGACAAGGATTTTGTGGCCGACGACGCTTTCCCACATGATGAGCTTGGCGATATATCGCGCGAGATTGTGCACCTCTACCGCGAGAAGATAAAGGCCATCGAGGCCACCGAGGAGGAGCATCGTGTTGCCATAGCGGCGACAGAGGAGAAGATGCGGCTCAAGAAGCAACTCACCAACAATATATCCCACGAGCTCAAGACTCCTGTCGGGGCGATAAAGGGATACCTTGACTCGATAGTGGAAAATGAGGATATGGACGATGGGATGAGACGTAATTTCCTGCTCAAGGCCCAGCAGCACATGAACCGTCTCTGCTCGCTGCTCAATGACCTGTCGACCATAACACGGCTTGAGGAGGGGAAGAAGATACTGATGTTTGAGTCGCTCAACTTCCATTCGCTCGTCTTCTCGATAGCGGGAGAGCTTGAGAAGTCGCCCTTGCTCGACGGCATGAAATTTGTCCACGATATTCCGGCCGACTGCATGGTCAAGGGCAACCAGAGTCTACTCTATGGGGCGTTGTCCAACCTTGTGCGCAATGCCGAGGCCTATTCCCGTGGTTCCGAGATAGGCATACGTTGCGCCGACGTGACCGACCGTCTGTACACATTCGAGTTCTGGGACAATGGAGTGGGGGTTGCCGACGAGTATTTGCCTCATCTGTTTGAGCGTTTCTTCCGCATCGACAAAGGGCGTTCCCGCAAAAACGGCGGCACCGGACTCGGATTGCCGATTGTCAAGAACACTATCGTGGCACACGGTGGGACGATTAAAGTCTCCAATCGCCCGGGTGGCGGCCTGATGTTCACATTCACCTTGCAGCGTTGGCGCGATGACATGACCGCCTGCGAGGAGGATTCGTCCGACGACTACGAATAGCGGATTGTCACCGATGAGCTGTGATAAGACATTATAAGATTTATAAGTCTTATAGGCATTTATAAGTATTTATAAGCACCTTACATCCCGCTGCTCTCAATGATGTATAGCTTTATGTGGCGTCCTGCCACGGGCACGCTTTTTACCCGAAGACCTGCCGGAAACTGCACTTGGCGGCTCACCATCCGCGTCACGGTATCGGCATTGAGCACGCGGGCCGAGCTTATACGGTAGATGGTGGAGTCGTTTAGGCAGGGGGAAACCAATACCAGTTCGTTGGGATTCAACCCGTATATCATGGCAGGCTCTTTAAGCAGTCTTGAGGTCTGTTCCCATCCGTATCTCGGCACTGTCGGACGCGAGACGGCACGGTAGGGATAATAGACGAGGGCGGCGATGGAGAACACTATCCGCAGTTCGCGCGGCACGCACGACAGCAGATGGGGCACGATGAGCGTTACTACCGGCACGAGCGGATAGCCGTAGCGTGGCATCTTCAGAACCGATGTATATTGCACCGCAAGCATCGCCGCCATGGCTGCAATCGGTAGCCACGGCATGTCGGGGCTTTTGACTAGCCGCAGCCTCCCTCCCTTGAATATCAGCGCGGCTATCAGCACGATGGCGGCGAGTCTCACCCCGGCCATTGTGAACAGTCCGTAAGCTATGTCGCGGACAAATGTCAGCGTCACTGCTCCACGTAGCGAGCCAAAGGCGCGTGACGTGTGTACGCTCTTGTGCAGCGCGAAGTTGAAAAATCCCGCGTACAGCGCCCATGCAAGGATGACTCCACCCGCGAGCGCACCTGTGAGTATGGCTATCTCCCTGCGGCGTGAATATCGCCATGCCGTTATCGCGACCCCCGCGCTTACCATTATTATATAGTAGGCGTTGAGGTAGCCGGTCGACATCGCCAATGCGACAGCCACGGCTCCCGTCACCCATCGACGCGGGAGGATGGGTTCGCCACGCCTGATGGCTATCATCAACTCCACCGCGATGAGCGTAAACCATAGCAGGAAGGTCTCGGCCATCTGGTATTCGCGCACGAGAAGCGTGTTGTTGATTGCCATCGTGTTGCCAAAAGCCGTGGCCAGTGTGGCGAGAGTCAGCAGGATGCTCTCGCCGTATAGCCGCCTCACGATAGCCCAAAGCAGTAGGTATGACAGGATGAAAAACAGCATGTTGAGTATCCCTCCGCGCCATGCCAGTCCCGAGGGGTCCCAATGGTCATAGTCGCCTAATGCCAGCCTGAGTGCCATATAGTAGAGGCTGGCGTGGGGCGTGTCGCCATTGTTGAGCCACAGCCTCGCTATATCCTCGCCTGCCGGGTGCCGCACGGCAAGCATTTCTTTAAGCTCGGCGCCACTGTAGCATCCGTCGGGCGGCAGGGTGGAGTAGGAGGGGTTACACTGCGCGAGCATCAGCGAGTATACCTCGTCGGCATGTAGGTCGGTGCGCATCGACATGTCGTGAATGCGCACCCATGCAAGTGTCAGCAACAGCGTCAGGGCTGTCGCCACATAAGCGGTTTTGCGCAAGGCCGGGGAAAGTGTCATCATATACTTCTGAAAAATTGTACCAAAGATAATGAATATTGCTAACTTTGTATCCTGAAAATATCCGTTAAATTCATGTGGTCTCTTGATTTGTCGCCGGTCGCGTGGACGCTTGTAGGCGTTGTAGCCTTGTGTGTCATTCTCCTTCTTGCCGTCTATAGGCGGCGGGTGGCGATTGTCGCCGGCTATCCGGCGGTGTCGGAGGTCGACAGGGCCAGCACGGGTGTTGACCGTGATGTCGCGATGCCCCCGGTATCGGTCATTGTCTATGCCGACAGTGACGCGGCGGGGCTGTCACGTATGCTGCCGATGGTGCTCGCGCAGGATTATCCCGCTCCGTTTGAGGTGATAGTCATCAATGACGGCAAGGACGAGGCTACCGCCGACTTTGTGTCGCGTCTGCAGCTCGACCACCGCAATCTGTACATCTCCTTTGTGCCGGGCGACACGCGCAACCTCAGCCGCAAGAAGCTCGCGCTTACGATAGGCATCAAGGCCGCCCGTCACGACGTGCTGCTGCTCACATGTGCCGATGCCGTCATACCGTCATCGCGCTGGATGAGACTCATGGCGCGTCATTTCCGTGTGCCGTCGGTGGATGTGGCGATAGGTTATGCCACACCCGATTTTTCGGCGTCCCGGGGCCTTGTCTCGCGCTTCAGGGCGTTTGACTTCGCGGCCTCGGGGATGCGCTATCTTTCGTCGGCCATTCTCGGGCGTCCTTATCGCGGCACGGGGTGGAATCTCGCCTACCGCCGCTCGCTGTTTTTCAGCCACAAGGGATTCTCGCGCACACTTAACCTGCGGTATGGCGACGATGACCTCTTTGTCAGCGAGGTGAGTGTCTGCTCCAATACAGCTGTGGAGCTGTCTGCCGGCTCGGTGCTGATGATTTCCGGCGAAGACCTTCCGCGCTTCTGCCGCGAGGTCAAGAGGCGTCGGCTTTTCACATCCTCGTTGCTGCGCGTCCCGTCGAGAGGCGTTTTCGGGATTTGTTCCGTGGCCGTGTGGGCTTGGCTGGCGGCTACGGTAGCCGCTCTCGTCATTTGCTGGGGCAACCTGATTGTCGCCGGATTTCTGCTTGCCGCGGCCGTGACGCTTTGGGCTCCACTTGTCACGGCGTGGCGTAGGGCCGCCTCGGTCATCTCTTCCCCCTCCCCGGGGTTGTTGCTGCCTCTGCTGATGCTATGGCGTCCCGTGGCCGGGGTGGTTGCCTATATCGGTGCACGGCGTGCCCGCAACTACACGTGGCAATAGCCATAATCTGCCTTACGGTTGTTATATGATATAGGATAGGAATATAGGATATGAAGATATTGAAGATTTACCCCACGAGTATCAACGAGATGTTTCTCGGCGAGGCTGCCGATGCGCTGCGCGACGGGCGGCTCATAGTATATCCGACCGACACGCTGTATGCTATCGGGTGTAATGCCCTCGACAATGCAGCCATCGAGCGGCTGTGCCGTGTCAAGGGTATAAACCCTGCCAAGACCAACCTTTCCATCGTGTGCCGCGACATCGCGCAGGCTTCGGAATATGCGCGCATCGACAACCGCGCGTTCAGGATGTTGCGCGACAATCTGCCGGGAGCGTTCACGTTCCTGCTTCCCGCCTCCACCACCCTCCCCAAGGTGTTCAAGGGACGCAGGATTGTCGGCGTGCGCATACCCGACAATCCGATTTCCCTCGCCCTTGTCGATGCCCTCGGCTCCCCGATATTGACCACCTCAATAGAGTGGGACGATGACGAGCCGATGGAGGCCATTGACCCCGAAGCGATAGCCATGCGCTATGCCGACACCGCCGCGCTGCTCATCGACGGCGGCGACGGCTCCACCGAGCCGTCAACCATCGTCGACCTCACCGACAGCTCCTCCCCCGAAATCCTCCGCCAAGGCCGCGGCAGGCTGTCATGACACTGCTTGTCAAACAGCCTATTAGCCATGGCAAAGAAAAAGTGCCACAATGCGGTTAACGGGCGATGGCTAATTTTGGTTAAAGGGATGGGAATGCAGAAAAAATTCACTATTTTTGTGGCTGCAAAGAATCGGGTTTTCACATTATGCCCGTCTGGGGCGGATGCCTCAGTAGCAAAACGACAATAATAAACCATTTTAACCAAATAAAGTAGAAACTATTATGTCAAAGGTAACAGTTGTAGGCGCCGGTAACGTGGGCGCCACTTGTGCCAACGTTTTGGTGACCAATAACGTGGCCGACGAGGTAGTGCTCATCGATATAAAGGAGGGATTGTCCGAGGGAAAGACCATGGACATCATGCAGACTGCCAACCTCCTCGGCATCAACACCCGCATGACAGGCGTCACCAACGACTATGAGAAGACCGCCGACAGCGACGTCGTTGTCATCACTTCCGGTATTCCCCGCAAGCCGGGCATGACCCGCGAGGAGCTTATAGGCGTCAACGCCGGCATCGTGAAGCAGGTGACCTCGAGCATCCTCAAATACTCGCCCAACGCCATCATCATCTGTGTCTCCAACCCTATGGACACGATGACCTATCTTATCCACAAGACAAGCGGCCTCCCCAAGAACCGCATCATCGGTATGGGTGGCGCGCTCGACAGCTCACGCTTCAAGTATTTCCTCAGCGTGGCCCTCAACGCCAACCCCAACGAGGTTGACGGCATGGTCATCGGCGGTCACGGCGACACCACGATGATACCCCTGAAGCGTTATGCCGTATATCGCGGCGTGCCCGCAGCGCAGCTGCTCGACAGCGAGACACTCGACAAGGTGGCTGCCGACACGATGGTGGGCGGTGCAACGCTGACCGGCCTGCTCGGCACATCGGCATGGTATGCCCCGGGAGCAGCTGCGGCAGCATGTGTTGCAGCGGTCATCCACGACCAGAAGCGCGTTATTCCCTGCTCGGCTCTCGTAGAGGGTGAGTATGGCGAAAGCGACATCTGCATCGGCGTGCCCTGTCTCCTTGGCCGCAACGGCATCGAGAAGATTGTCGACATCAACCTCAACGACGAGGAGAAGGCACTCTTCAAGAAGAGTGCCGAGGCCGTGCGCAAGACCAACGCCGCCCTCGCCGACGCACTGAAGTAGGACACACAATTTTTTCTCATATTAATATTATTGAAAGGGTTTGAATCCGTGAGGCTTCAAACTCTTTTTTGATAAACGGTTACAGTTTAATAATTAAATGTTATGGAAATGAAAGAAATAAGACCCACGGAGGTCAACGAGAATTTTATCAAGCTCATCGGAGCCGACTGGATGCTGGTGACCGCAGGTGACATCCGAGATTTCAACATGATGACCGCCAGCTGGGGCGGCGTCGGCGAGCTGTGGGGCTTGCCGGTGGCTACAGCCTACGTGCGCCCCGAGCGTTTCACCAAAGGCTACATCGACCGCACGGGACGGTTTACGCTCACATTCTATCCCGAGTCGATGCGCAAGACACTCGGAGTGATGGGCAAGGAGAGCGGACGCACGTTTGACAAGATGCACTATCCGGGGCTTACCCCCGTGGCGTTGCCGTCGGGGCAGGTGGCCTTTGCCGAGGCGAGGCTCGTGATTGACTGCGAGGTGAAGTATGTTGACTCCCTGAAGCCCGAGTGTATGCTCGACAAGAGTGTCCTGCGGTGGTATGGGGCGGCACAGGGAGGCTATCACGACATGTATATCGCTGAAATCAAGCATGTGTACGTGGCACAGTGACGCGGCTCTCAACAATTGTGGTGACAATGGCGTTATAGTGTCAAGTGTTAAAATATAGTTTATGATGAAGGATAAGATTTTGATTGCGGGTGTCATCGCCTTGATGTCGATGGCTATGGCCGGATGTGGCAATTCAGCCAAAGAGGAGAAAAAGGATGTCGCCGCGACTGCCGAGGCCGTCAATAGCGCGAAGCCTGAGATTATCGAGATTGACGGCAGCAAGCCGTTGGAGTTTGGCGACAAGCTGGAGCGTCCCGTGGTGGTTGACTTCTGGGCCGAATGGTGTGGCCCGTGCCGCCAGTTCAAGCCCGTGTTCCATCAGCTTGCCAAGGAATATGGCAACCGTGTGACATTCTATTCGGTCAACGTCGATAAGGCACCCGGCATTGCTGCCGAATATGGTATACAGTCAATACCGACGATACTCTTTGTCGACCGTGCGGGCAATATCGACCGCCAGATTGGCGCGATGTCCTACGACGATGCCGATGCCGCCATCCAGGCATTGCTCCGGTAAAGGGTTGACATTAGAAGGCTCTAAGGGCAAAGCCCTTATATTATTTCAACAGGGAGACGCGGACGCGTTTCCCTTTGATTTTTTCTCCCTTTATGCGGGCGATTACCGCTGCGGGGTCGGTCGGGGGGATGGCGGCAATCGCCGAGTGGTCCTTGACCGTTATCTTGCCTATCTCGTCAGCGCGTAGGCCGCCCTTGTTGACGAGAAATCCCACGATATCGCCGCGTGACAGTTTCTCCTTTTTCCCCGCGTCAAAGTAGAGTGTTGCCGCCGTCGGGCGTATGGGGTCTTCGCTGTGGCCTGTCGGGTGATAGGGGCGGTCAAATGTGACAAACTCCGGCACGGTGTCGCTCTCGGAATGCACGACGTAGACCGTGCCCTCGCGGTCTATGCGGGCTGTGCGTCCGTTGCGGTGGGTCCAGGCCTCAGGCGTCAGCGGCATGTGGTAGTGGACGACACTTCCCACAGTGTCGATGTCAAGTCCGCGTGCTCCGAGGTCGGTCGATATCAGTATGGGGGTAGTGCCGTTGTTGAGTAGGTCGATGGCCTTCTCACGGTCGGGCTGGTCGAGCGCGCCGTGATACAGGCCGACGGGCAGCCCGAGCCGCTGCAGGTGGTCGTAGAGTCGCTGGGCGCTGTCACGGTAGTTGACAAATATGATGACACGCTGGTTGTCGAGCGACCGCAGCAGGTCGGCGAGAGTGTCGATTTTGTCCTTTACGGGACTTTCGACGTCGATTACGGTGAGCCGTTTTTTCAGGTCGCTTCCGTCGTTCAGGAAATCGACTGTGGCGGGCTCGCCGGCGTGCAGCCACGATGGGAGCGCGTCAAGCCGTGTGGCCGAGGTGAGAAGGGTCTGCGACAGGTTGGGCATACGGGCGACAATGCGCTTCATCTCATCGTGAAATCCGAGCTCGAGTGACTTGTCATACTCGTCGAGCACGAGGGTGCGTGTGGAATAGAGGTCAATCTGATGCCGGTTGACGTGGTCGAGCAGCCGTCCGGGTGTCGCTATCACGATATCGGGCACGGCCGACAGCGAGCGTTTCTCATCCATCATCGAGTGGCCGCCATAGAACGCCACCGTCTTGTATCCGACAGCGAGAGGGCGTATCACCTCGTAAATTTGCAGCACAAGCTCACGCGAGGGGGCTATGACGACCGCCTGCACTCGTCCGTCAGCCGGCCGCAGCCGGCGCAGCAGCGGGATGGCGAAAGCCAGTGTCTTGCCCGAGCCGGTGGGCGACAGCAGCACTATGGAGCGGGCGACGGTCTCGGTCATGCGGCGTTGCATCGGGTTAAGCTCCGCGATGCCGAGCCGCCCGTTTATGTTGGAGATAATCTCTGAAAGTTTCATTGTCAAGTCCTTTATGGTCCCTACGGGATGATGTCTGACAAAAATACGAATAAGGTCGATGCTTGCCAAAAATAGTTGCAATGTATCGGGATTTTGGGGCTTGTTGTAGGCGAAATTTTTGATAGGATAGCGGCGGGTGTGCAATAAATGGGGGGGGGGTAGTTAATTAGTCTAAAAATCAATTAGATAGCTTAATTTTTTTTGAAGAAAATGCGCGGTGTTTGGATTATTATTGCTACATTTGTGCGTGTGTTTTTCATAGTATTAGATTAAGATAAAGGTTTAAGGAATAGGGCTGTCGTGAGACAGCCCTATTTTTCTTGTTCATCTCTTTTATGCAAATTTCAGATTGCTTAATTGAGTTGGATGGCATATTTTTGGCTGTTACGCGATAAATTTATAATTTTGCGAGTTGAAATACAATCTTATAGGCAACGTTCCGGGACCGCTTGCATGACATTGGTCCGAAGGACGGTTGAAATGGATTATTCATTATTTTATAAAATAGATTACGACTATGAGTAAGGAAAAAAAATTCTTGACCTGTGACGGTAATCAGGCAGCAGCCCACGTGAGCTACATGTTCTCGGAAGTGGCCGCCATTTACCCCATCACCCCGTCGTCGACAATGGCTGAATATGTCGATGAGTGGGCTGCGGCAGGACGTAAAAACATCTTCGGGGAGACTGTCCTCGTGCAGGAGATGCAGTCGGAGGGTGGTGCCGCAGGTGCTGTCCACGGTTCTCTCCAGGCCGGTGCGCTGACCACCACCTATACTGCCTCGCAGGGTCTTCTCCTCATGATACCAAATATGTACAAGATTGCAGGTGAGTTGCTCCCCTGCGTTTTCCATGTGTCGGCACGTACTCTCGCATCTCATGCGCTGAGCATCTTCGGCGACCATCAGGACGTTATGTCGGTGCGCCAGACCGGCTTTGCCATGTTGGCCGAGGGTTCGGTGCAGGAGGTCATGGACCTTGCCGGTGTAGCCCACCTCGCCACCATCAAGAGCCGCGTGCCCTTTGTCAACTTCTTTGACGGATTCCGCACCTCCCACGAGATACAGAAGATTGAGGCTATCGACGCCGATGACCTCGCTCCGCTCATCGACCAGGAGGCTCTTACCGAGTTCCGCGCCCGTGCCCTCAACCCCGAGAAGCCCGTCGCACGCGGTATGGCCGAGAACGGCGACGTGTTCTTCCAGCACCGCGAGTCGTGCAACAGCTACTATGATGCCGTTCCCGCCATCGTCGAGGAGTACATGGGCAAGATTTCTGAAATCACCGGCCGTAAGTATGGCCTGTTCAACTACTATGGCGCGCCCGACGCCGAGCGTGTCATCATCGCCATGGGTTCCGTGACCCAGGCTGCCCAGGAGGCTATCGACCACCTGATGGCACAGGGCGAGAAGGTCGGTCTCGTGTCGGTGCATCTCTACCGCCCGTTCTCGGCCAAGCATTTCCTCGCAGCCGTTCCCGCCACCGCCAAGCGTATCGCTGTGCTCGACCGCACCAAGGAGCCGGGAGCCAATGGCGAGCCCCTCTGCCTTGATGTCAAGGAGTGCTTCTATGGCAAGGCCGAAGCCCCCGTCATCGTAGGTGGCCGCTACGGTCTCGCCTCAAAGGACACCACTCCGGCACAGATTATCTCCGTGTTTGAGAACCTTGCCCTTCCCGAGCCTAAGGACCACTTCACTCTCGGCATCATCGATGACGTGACCTTCACCTCGCTTCCCCCGAAGGAGGAGATCGCGCTCGGCGGCGAGAGCATGTTCGAGGCCAAGTTCTTCGGTCTCGGTGCCGACGGCACTGTGGGCGCCAACAAGAACTCGGTGAAGATTATCGGTGACAACACCAACAAATATTGCCAGGCTTACTTTGCCTACGACTCCAAGAAGTCGGGCGGCTTCACCTGCTCGCACCTCCGCTTCGGCGACGACCCGATACGCTCGACCTACCTTGTGACCACCCCCAACTTCGTGGCATGCCACGTACAGGCTTACCTGCACATGTATGACGTGACCCGTGGTCTCCGTGACGGCGGCACATTCCTGCTCAACACCATCTGGGAGGGCGAGGAGCTTGCCAAGAACCTGCCCAACAAGGTGAAGAAGTACTTTGCAAAGCACAATATCACCGTATACTATATCAACGCCACCAAGATAGCGCAGGAGATTGGCCTGGGCAACCGCACCAACACCATCCTCCAGAGCGCGTTCTTCCGCATCACGGGTGTTATCCCCGTTGACCTCGCTGTCGAGCAGATGAAGAAGTTCATCGTCAAGAGCTACGGCAAGAAGGGTCAGGATGTGGTCGACAAGAACTATGCCGCCGTTGACCGTGGCAACGAGTACCACCAGCTCGCCGTTGACCCCGCATGGGCATCGCTTGCCGACGACGACGCGGCAGCCAACAATGACCCCGCTTTCATCAACGGGATTGTGCGCCCCATCAACGCCCAGGACGGCGACCTGCTGAAGGTTTCCGACTTCAAGGGTCTCGAGGACGGCACATGGGAGCAGGGTACGGCCAAGTATGAGAAGCGTGGCGTGGCGGCTTTCGTGCCCGAGTGGCTCAGCGAGAACTGTATCCAGTGTAACAAGTGTGCCTACGTCTGCCCTCACGCATCTATACGCCCCTTCGTGCTCGACCAGGCCGAGATGGCCGGCTCGCCTTTCAGCGACGCCGACACTCTGCCCGCTATCGGCAAGACAATGGCCGGAATGCGCTTCGTGCAGCAGGTCGATGTGCTCGACTGCCTCGGATGCGGCAACTGTGTTGACGTCTGCCCCGGCAAGAAGGGCGTGAAGGCTCTCGTGATGAAGCCTCTCGAGACTCAGCTCGACGTGCAGAAGAAGTGGGATTACTGCGTGGAGCATGTGGCATCCAAGCAGAATCTTGTGGACATCAAGGCCAACGTGAAGAACTCACAGTTTGCCACCCCGCTGTTTGAATTCTCCGGCGCTTGCTCGGGTTGCGGCGAGACTCCCTATGTGAAGCTCATCACCCAGCTCTTCGGCGACCGCGAGATGGTGGCCAACGCTACCGGTTGTAGCTCCATCTACTCAGGTTCCGTGCCCTCGACACCCTACACTGTCAACCACCGCGGTCATGGTCCCGCATGGGCCAACTCACTCTTCGAGGACTTCTGCGAATTTGGCATGGGTATGGTGCTCGCCAACGAGAAGATGCGCGAGCGTCTCACCGAGACCATTACTGCCGGCCTCGACTGTCCCAAGTGCAGCGACGAGCTGAAGGGCCTGTTCAAGGAGTGGCTCGACGGCAAGGAAGACGCCGACAAGAGCCGCGAGGTTGCCGACAAGCTCGTGCCTATGGCCGAGGCTTGCGGTTGCGACACCTGCAAGAAGATTCTTGCCCTGAAGCACTACCTCGTTAAGCGCAGCCAATGGATTATCGGTGGCGACGGCGCAAGCTACGACATCGGTTTCGGCGGTCTCGACCACGTGCTCGCATCGGGCAAGAATGTCAACATACTTGTACTCGACACCGAGGTTTACTCCAACACCGGCGGTCAGGCGTCCAAGGCTACCCCGCTCGGCGCAATCGCCAAGTTTGCCGCATCGGGCAAGCGCATCCGCAAGAAGGACCTTGGCCTCATCGCGTCGACCTACGGCTACGTATACGCCGCACAGATTGCGATGGGCGCCGACCAGGCTCAGACCCTCAAGGCTATCCGCGAGGCCGAGGCTTACGACGGCCCCTCCATCATAATTGCCTACGCTCCCTGTATCAACCACGGCCTTAAGGCCGGCATGGGCAAGGCGCAGCAGGAGGAGGCCAACGCCGTGGCTTGCGGCTACTGGCACCTGTGGCGTTACAATCCCGCACTTGAGGCTGAGGGCAAGAACCCCTTCACCCTCGACAGCAAGGAGCCTGACTGGAGCAAGTTTGAGGACTTCCTCAAGGGCGAGGTGCGCTACGCTTCAGTCATGAAGCAGTATCCCGCCGAGGCCGAGGAGCTGTTTGCAGCCGCCAAGGACAACGCCCAGTGGCGCTACAACAACTACCGCCGTCTCGCCCAGCAGCAGTGGGGCGTAGACCCCGAGGTGGGCAACCTCCCCAAGTAATCCCCATTACCCCATAGACCGACAAGGGCGTGGCTCAACGTGAGCCACGCCCTTGTGTTCTATAAAGACCGTTAAACACGGTCAATCACATGATTCGGCGGCTGTCTCTTTTGTAGTTGCGCCCTTGGCGTGCTTACTTTGGCATATAAAGCACGGGCACGACTCGTCGGAATAATGCCTCACTCCGACAATGCGGCCTTGGTATTTGTCAAAGCGATTTTTTATGCGGTTCAGGAGGTCTGTCTCACCATTTTCAAAAAATCTTTTTAGCACGTAGGAGCATAAGTCGGCAATTTGTACAAGGCATGTGAGTTCAGAATTAACGAATAGAGGGGTCTCTATAATGTGTTCAATTTTGGTCCAAAGAGTGCCCTTGCGGTGAAACTGTTTCATAAGTTCGGTGTGCCTTTTTGCCACAGTCTCGTTGTTATCATGTATTATAGCTCCAAAAATAGACTCTTCAGGCTTGGAGGATGCGACGTTTGCCATGTAGCGTTCAAATCGGGACACCACCTGTTCAAGAGACCTTTCATCGACCGTGTCTTTGGCAAGGGATGGGTCGAAAAATGATTTGTCGATAGCCTCAGCGAAAATTCTCATAAAGCTCCATTTGCCGATGAGATCTGCTATTTCCTGAATGAATGCCACGCGCTCCGGGTGTGACAGGTGAGTGTAGCAGTCGGTTTTGCGGTAGTTCTTTCGTGTCTGCTTGTGAAGTGTTTTATTGCCTGATTTCTGTAGCCGATACAATTCTTTTTTACGTAGCTTGTTTACCTCTACTTTCCGCTCTATAGATGAAAGGCGGTCAAAATCAGGGATTAAACTTTGCTCAAGATAGGGCCGGAGTATCCATGCCGTGTGGATTTCTGCATCCTGAATGTTGTATTTCTTCTTGATTTTTGCGATTTGGCGGTCGCATTGTTTCCATTTGTTTATGGGGATTGATATGCCGCATAGCACGTAATGGCTTGAATTTCCGGGAATTTGGGGTGTTCCCGACTCGTCGATGTAGCAAAAGTAGACCATGGCAAACGTTAAGGTAGGGGTATAAAAAAAGCGACTAGTGTCAGGGAAATACCCATGATAGAGACGCTTGGCGACTCATCCTAGACGCATTACAAAGGTAATCACAATTGTCGAGACTCCCAAATTATTAATCGTGAAAAAGAAATAAAAAAGATGATAGGGCCAATTTGCGATATAATTATGAATTGGATAGGGTAATATTCGTGTAATTGGGGGAAAATGAGTAATTTTGCGAAGATTATGTAAATTGCAATAGATATGAACGTTCTGGAACTTAGCGAGCAGGAGATAGTGCGCCGCAACAGTATGGAGGAGATGCGTCGCCTCGGCATTGACCCCTATCCCGCTGCCGAATACCCCGTTAACGCTTTCACCGATGAGATAAAGGCGACCTTTGCCGACGACGCGCCACAGCGCGAGGTGTCGGTGGCTGGCCGCATCATGGGCCGCCGCATCATGGGCAAGGCTTCGTTTATGGAGCTGCAGGACTCTCGCGGCCGCATACAGGTCTACATCAACCGCGACGACCTCTGCCCCGGTGAGGACAAGGAGCTGTACAATGTCGTGTTCAAGAAACTGCTTGATATCGGCGACTTCGTTGGTGTCAAGGGGTATGTGTTCCGCACCCAGACGGGCGAGATATCCATCCACGCGCAGCAGCTCACAGTGCTTGCCAAGTCGCTGCGGCCGCTGCCCATCGTCAAGGTGAAGGACGGCGTGACCTATGACGCATTCGACGACCCCGAGCTGCGCTACCGCCGCCGCTATGTCGACCTCGTAGTCAACGATGGCGTGAAGGATATATTCATCAAGCGCACAAAGGTCTACAACTCGATGCGCCAGTACTTCAACGACCACGGCTACATGGAGGTCGAGACCCCGATACTGCAGTCGATACCCGGCGGCGCGTCGGCCCGACCCTTCATCACCCACCACAACGCGCTCGACATCCCCCTCTACCTGCGCATCGCCGACGAGCTTTACCTCAAGCGCCTTATCGTAGGCGGCTTCGAGGGCGTATACGAGTTCTCAAAGAACTTCCGTAACGAGGGCATGGACCGCACCCACAATCCCGAGTTCACCTGCATGGAGATTTATGTCTCCTACAAGGATTACAACTGGATGATGGACTTCACCGAAAAGATGCTTGAGAAGATATGCCTTGACGTCAACGGCACCACCGAGGTCAAGGTCGGCGACAACGTTATCTCATTCAAGGCGCCGTTCAAGCGCGTCACCATGATTGACGCCATCAAGGAGTTCACCGGCATCGACATCACCGGCATGGACGAGGTGCAGCTGCGCGACGTGTGCCGCTCGCTCGGCATCGAGGTCGACGAGAGCATGGGCAAAGGCAAGCTGATTGACGAGATATTCGGCGAGAAGTGCGAGGGCAACTATATCCAGCCCACCTTCATCATCGACTACCCCATAGAGATGTCGCCCCTCACCAAGCGTCACCGCAATAACCCCGAGTTGACCGAGCGTTTTGAGCTGATGGTCAACGGCAAGGAACTTGCCAACGCCTACTCGGAGCTTAACGACCCCATCGACCAGTATGGCCGCTTTGTCGAGCAGATGCGTCTCGGCGAGAAGGGGGACGATGAGGCGATGATTATCGACAAGGACTTTATCCGCGCCCTCGAATACGGTATGCCCCCGACATCGGGCATGGGTATCGGCATGGACCGTCTCGTCATGCTCATGACCGGGCAGACCACCATCCAGGAGGTGCTGCTGTTCCCGCAGATGCGCCCTGAGAAGGTGGCGCGCCGCGACAAGGAGGAGGCATACACCGCCATAGGTGTCCCCGCCGAGTGGGTCGCTCCCTTGCAGAAGGCCGGGGTGCTCACAGTCGAGGCTCTCGCCTCGACCACCGCAGCCGGAAAGCTCCACCAGGAATTGTGCGGGCTTAACAAGAAATTCAAGCTCGGCCTCAAAAATCCCGGCCTCGATCAGGTGACGGCATGGATTGAGGCCGCAAAGTGACAATCGGTTTGCATGGTATCGTTGAAAACCTGTAGGGTCGCGACTTGTCGCGACTGCCAATTAGGCGGTTTTTGAAATATCCAAATCCTGCGGTCGCGACAGGTCACGACCCTACTAACAATGAAAAACTGACAGAAATGGAATTTCCCGGTAAAATAGCCGTGATGGGTGGCGGCAGTTGGGCCACCGCGCTTGCCAAGCTGCTGTTGCAGAACTGCGAGAGCATCATGTGGTACATGCGCCGCGACGACCGTATCGCCGACTTCAAGGCGCATCGCCGCAACCCGACATACCTGAGCGACGTCGAGTTTGACATCGAGCGTATCGAGTTTTCGAGCGACATCAACTACGTGTGCGGCGAGGCTGACACCCTGCTGCTCGTGATGCCCTCCCCCTACTTCAAGAGCCATCTTGCCAAGCTCAATGTCTCGATAGCCGACAAATATGTCGTCTCGGCTGTGAAAGGCATCGTGCCCGATGAAAACGAGATAATCTCCGACTACATGGCCGGCCACTACGGCGTGTCGCCCGAGCGGATGCTCGTCATCGGCGGCCCGTGCCATGCCGAGGAGGTGGCCCTGGAGCGTCTGTCCTATCTCACCATCGGCTGCCGCGACCTCGTCGTGGCCGAGACATTCGCCCGATGCCTGTCGGGAAAGGCGATGAAGACCATCGTCTCCACCGACCTCAACGGCATCGAGTATGGCGCGGTGCTCAAAAACGTCTACGCCATAGCCGCCGGCATCGTCCACGGGTTGAAGAACGGTGACAACTTCCTCGCCATGCTCGTTTCCAACGCTATCCGCGAGATGGAGCGTTTCCTCTATGCCGTCGCCCCATGCGACCGTCAGATATGCGACTCGGTCTATCTCGGCGACCTGCTGGTGACCTCCTACTCACGGTTCAGCCGCAACCACAACTTCGGCTCAATCATCGGCAAGGGCTACTCCGTCAAGGCCGCGACCCTGGAGATGGAGCAGACCGCCGAGGGCTACTACGGCACAAAGTGCATCCACGAGATCAACGAGCGATACAAAGTCCCCATGCCTATCCTCGACGGCGTGTATCAAATCCTCTACAACCGCGCCCCCGCCGCCCGCCAGATAGCCCGCATGGCCGAAACATTCATTTAGAAAACAGTCTAATGTTTAACATCCAAAATAGTGCAATCAACCATCGACAAACGTTATAATGGAGTGTGGTCGCACGTTTTGGCAAAGTATAAAATTAATAGCAAAACTCTATACTATAACAATGAAAACCATTCAAGTAAACATCAAGAATGTGCTCGGCACCGTATCGGAGGCCGACATCAAGGCTCTCGACGCTGAAGCAGCCGACGGGTTGAAGAAACTTTATGACGGGTCGGGTCTCGGTAACGATTTTATCGGCTGGGTCAACCTTCCCTCCCGCACCACCACAGCTGATCTCGACGATCTTCAGGCAACGGCTGACGCTCTCCGCGCGTCATGTGACTACGTTGTGGCTATCGGCATCGGCGGCTCGTATCTCGGTGCAAAGGCCGTTATCGAGGCTCTGAGCGACTCGTTTGCAGCATATATGCCCGTCAAGGGCACAAAGGTGCTCTTTGCCGGCCAGAATATCGGCGAGGATTACCTCTATGAGCTTCAGGAGTTCCTGAAGGACAAGAAATTTGGCATAATTGTCATTTCCAAGTCGGGCACCACTACCGAGCCGGCCATCGCGTTCCGTCTGCTCAAGGAGCAGCTTGAGAAGCAGGTGGGCAAGGAGGAGGCTTCGCGCCGCATAGTCGCCATTACCGACGCAAAGCGTGGCGCGCTGCGCCAGCTTGCCACCGAGGAGGCTTACAAGACATTTGTCATCGAGGACAGCGTAGGCGGCCGTTTCTCGGTGCTCACCCCCGTGGGTCTGTTGCCCATCGCCGTTGCCGGATATGACATCAAGGCTCTTGTCGCCGGCGCAGTTGAGATGGAGAACGCTACAAAGGACAACACCGACGCCAACATCTCGGAACTGTATGCCAAGACCCGCAACGCTCTCTATCGTGCCGGCAAGAAAATCGAGATACTTGTCAACTACAACCCCAAGCTCCACTTCTTCGGAGAGTGGTGGAAGCAGCTCTACGGCGAGAGCGAGGGCAAGGACCACAAGGGCATCTTCCCCGCTGCTGTGGACAATTCGACCGACCTCCATTCGATGGGACAGTGGATACAGGATGGCGAGCGCACCATCTTCGAGACCGTACTCTCGGTAGAGGAGCAGAAGTATACCAAGGTCATCCCCTCTGACGAGGCCAATCTCGACGGTCTCAACTACATCGCCGGCAAGCGTGTCGATGAGGTGAACAAGATGGCCGAGCTTGGCACACGTATCGCCCACGTTGACGGCGGCGTGCCCAATATGCGTGTCACTATCCCCGCCCTTGAGGAGCGTTATCTCGGCCAGCTCATCTACTTCTTTGAGAAGGCCTGCGGCATAAGCGGCTATCTCCTCGGGGTCAACCCGTTCAACCAGCCCGGTGTCGAGGACTACAAGCGCAACATGTTCGCGCTGCTCGCAAAGCCTGGCTACGAGAAGGAAACCGAGGCCATCAAGGCGAAGATTGACTAAACCGTCAATAACCCATCTAAAACCACCGACGGGCATGGAAAGCGATTTCCATGCCCGTCGGTGGTTTTAGATGGGGCTATTATGTCTATCGTTTGGAGGCGAAAAACCGCTTCATGAGGGCGGCGCATTCGTCGGCGAGGACGCCGGGAATGACCGTGGCGCGTGGATGGAACGGCGTGCGCGAGGTCATCGTCGCATAGCCGCGCTTGGCGTCGGGCGCGCCGTAGACTATGCGGCGTATCTGGCTCCAGCCTATTGCCCCGGCGCACATGAGGCATGGCTCGACTGTGACATAGAGAGTGCATTCGGGCAGGTATTTGCCGCCAAGGGTGTTGACGGCTGCGGTGATGGCCTGCATCTCGGCGTGGGCCGTCACGTCGGCGAGGGTCTCGGTGAGATTGTGGCCGCGGCCTACTATGCGCCCTTTGCAGACGACCACCGCGCCTATCGGCACCTCGTCGGCATCGTAGGCCAGCCGCGCCTCATCGAGGGCGGCCCGCATGAATCGGATATCGTCGTCAATCGGGGTGGGGGGGGTGACTGTCATGGTGTGCTACAGCAAGTCTATCGCCAGCCCTTCGTTGGCGGCGATGGTGTTTGGAAATATTGCGCGGGCCTGGGCGAGAAGGGTGTCCTCGGAGGTATACCGCTTGGAGAAGTGCCCGATAATCAGCCGTTTTGCTCCGGCCATCGCGGCTATGCGTGCCGCTTCCGAGGCTGTCGAGTGGCCTCGTTGCCGGGCCTTGACAGCGAGAGAGTCGTCGTAGGTCGCCTCGTGGTAGACGGTATCGACCCCTTCGATGGACTTGGCGACGCGAGGGTCCATCATCGTGTCGGAGCAATAGGCATAGCTTATCGCCGGGTCCGGGGGAGCGGTGAGCCGCCCGTTGGGTATCACAGTCCCGTCATGCGTCACATAGTCGTCGCCCTGCTTGATTGAGTTGATGGCATAGCGCGGGATGTCGTAGAATCGTGCCATGTCGCCGAGCAGGTGGCGCGGCTTCTCTTTCTCGCGGAATATAAATCCCGTGCATGGGATGCGGTGGTAGAGCGGGAACGTCTCGACGGTCAGCGCGTCGGTCTCCATGATTATGCCGCTGCGGGGGGTGATGATGTCAAATTTCACCTCGTATGGCGACTCGCGGTTGAAGTAGTCGAGCATACGCTTGAACAGCTCGGCGCCGTCCTTCATTATGTGCACTGTCACGTCGCCCGTGCGCCCGTGCAGCGCGAGAGTCGACAACAGTCCCGTAAGCCCAAGGCAGTGGTCGCCGTGGAGGTGGGAGATGAATATGTGGGAGAGGCGTGAGTATTTGAGCCGTTGGCGGCGCATCTCAAGTTGCGCCCCCTCCCCGCAGTCGACCATCAGCAGGTTGTCGCGAAAGTCGATGACCTGGCACGACGGCTTGTGACGCAGCGAAGGGGTGGCACTGCCGCACCCGAGTATGTTGATCTGGAATTTTGCCATATCTCTAAAACAAGTGATGCCCTCGGCATTCGGACGTAAAAGTAGTGAAAAAGGATGGAACTCTCATAAAAGATGTATAAAAATGCGCTGTTAGTATATTTTAAGTTAATTAGGTGTTATATTTTATGGCGACATTTGCGTGTAAAAAGTCAATCAACTATCTTTGAATAGTTTTTTCATAGGATTAGATTTTTAAGGTTTACAACAATAAGGCTGTCGGGAGACAGCCTTATTGTTTTTTTGGCGCAAAATAGTGGCGCAATGACTGAAATTGAGTATTTTCGCATGATATTGCCGCGACACCGTGTCGTGGATGAAACCTGAAATTGAAGATGGAACGTATAAGAGTACGCATAATAAATAAGTCGGGCAACCCGCTGCCCGACTATGAGACCCCGCAGGCTGCCGGCATGGACGTGAGGGCATTCCTCAAAGAGCCGGTGACACTGCAGCCGATGGAGCGGGCGCTCATCCCCACGGGGCTGTATATAGAGCTTCCCGCAGGGTATGAGTGCCAGATACGCCCACGCAGCGGACTGGCGTTGAAAAAGGGGATAAGCCTTGTCAACACCCCCGGCACTGTCGATGCCGACTACCGTGGTGAAATTGGCGTCATCGTGATAAACTTGTCGTCAGAGCCGTTTGTTGTCAATAATGGCGAGCGTATCTGCCAGATGGTTATCAAGCAGTACACCCGGGTCGAGTGGGAGCAGGCCGAGAGCCTTGAAGAGACCTCGCGCGGCGACGGGGCCTTCGGCCACACGGGGCTTCAATAGTGCAAGGTTCAAAGTTACAGGGTCTGTGAGGCCTATCCCGGCCTATTGGACTTATCGGGTACATATAGTGCCAATAGGTCAAATAAGCCTTACAGGCATGATTAATTAATAGCAAAGAGGAATGAGAGTGACAAAGAGGATATATGCGGTGTTGGTGCCGGTGGCGATGCTGTTGCTGGCGTTTTCCGCGCCGGCAAAGGTGAAATGGGCCGACCATGCCGACGAGCGCAAGGCCGACTACCTGTTTATGGAGGCGCAGAGGCAAAATGCGCTCGGCAACAACGACGCATACTATGAGTTGCTCAACCGTTCCTATGAGCTGGATTCCTCCAGCAGCGATGTCGGCTTCCTGCTCGGCTACTACAAGCTGATGGTGGCGGGTGAGGACTCGGTGACCTTCCAGAGCGGATATAACATGCTGCGCCGTCACTTTGAGGAGGATCCCGGGGACATATATGCATCCTTCATGTACGGTAATCTAAACACGCGCATGGGCAACCATGCCGAGGCCCTGAGGGTGTGGACGCGCGTCGACAGTCTCTATCCCGACAAGAGCGAGGTCTCCGTGAAGCTGGCCGAGGCGTTGAGCCAGTCGACCGACACCGCCGACCTGCGCCATGCCATCGCGGTGCTCGACCGCGTGGAGCGTGCCGAGGGGAAGATGATACCCCTGGCGACCCGCAAGATACGCAACTATTACGCGCTTGGCGACACGGCGGCGATACTCGGCGAGGTGCACTCCCTGATGGACTCCTCGCCCGGAAGCTCGGACTACCATATATTTGCGGGCGACATCTTCTCTATCCTGCAGGACGGTGACTCGGCAATCTATTACTACGACCGCGCCTGTGAACTCGACTCGACCAACGGGCCGGCCTACTATGCCCGTGCCAACTACTACAAGGAGACCGGCGACAGCGCGGCCTACGACCGCGAGGTGTTCAAGGCCCTTCAGGTCGGCTCGCTCGACCTCGACTCAAAGCTACAGCTGCTTACGGGCTATATACGGGAACTGTATTCCGACTCCACCCAACACGCCCGCATAGAGGACCTGTTCAAGGGGCTGCTTGAACAGCATCCCCATGAGCCTGACATCCGCGACCTCTATTGCTCCTATCTCATAGCCATAGAGGACTATGGGGGGGCGGCAGAGCAGGCACGGTTTGTCCTCGACGCCGACCCGTCCTCCGAGGACCGCTGGCGTGCCATGATGAGCCTATACATCCAGGCCGAGGACTATCCGCGGGCCATAAGCGCGGGTGAGGACGCCCTGCGATACCATCCCAACAGCGCGATGATAAATCTTCTCTCGGCGAGCTGCTACATGACCGAAAAGGAGTATCAGCCCGCTATGGAGAAGCTTGAGGCTGCGCTCGCGGTGGCCGACACGACCGACAGCGAGATGATGTCGTCGATATACAGCACATTCGGCGACGTGTGCTATGCGCGCCATCAGGCCGACAGCGCCTATGCCTATTATGACAAGGCCCTTGACTTGAATCCAGGCAATCTGCTGACACTCAACAATTATGCCTACTACCTCGCCGAGGAGGGGCGCGACCTCGACCGTGCCGAGACGATGAGTGCCGTCACGATAAAGGAGAATCCAGAGAACGGTACCGCCCTCGACACTTACGCTTGGATCTTGTTCAAGAAAAAGGACTATGAGCGTGCCCGTGAATACATTGACGAGGCCATAGCCAACGAGGAGCATCCCACAGCCGAGCTGTGGGAGCACGCCGGCGACATATACTTCATGTGCGGCTCACCCGACGAGGCTCTCGACTTCTGGAAAAAGGCGCTTGCGCTCGACCCGTCGTCGGAGATGCTCCAGCGCAAGGTGAGGCATAAGACTTATTTCTATAAATAGCCCGGGCGGCATATAGGCACCAGATAAATGACGTATCCCATTCATCCCATATACAGGCAAATGAAAACCAGACTGCTGCTACTTGTCGCCGCAACGGCGACACTGCTGCTTGGCGCATGCCGTGCATCACGGACGACGCCGCAACCATCCACACAACCGGCCGTGACCGATGTGTCGCGGCTTTACAAGACACTCGTCGACAACGCCGCCTCGTGGGACGACGTGACTGTGCCCGTGAGACTCGAGCTGAAGTCGCCGGCGAGTGTGTCTGTCTCGGGCCGTGCGCGGATGGTGCGCGGGCAGAGTGTCAACATCTCGTTGCGGGTGCTCGGTATGGAGGTGGCGCAGCTGCATGTCACCCGCGACAGCCTCTTTGCCGCCTATCGCCTCAAGAAGCAGTATGTTGCCGAGAACCTCGCGGCGGCATTGGGCAAGTTTCCCGTGACGATTGACAACCTGCAGGACCTGCTGCTCGGCCGTCCATTCGTGCTCGGGTCGCCGACACTCGGCGATGCCGGACGAAAAGCGGTGGAGATAAGCCATGAGGGGACGGTGTGGAACGTGATTCCGGCCGGTGCGCCGTCGGGAATGAGCTACGGATTCCGCACATCCGAGGCGGGACTGGTGGAACGTTTCGTGGCGTATGCCCTCGACCGCAGCCTTGTGGCGGCGGTCGGATATGGCGGTGACCTCGCGACCCCCGCCGGGCCGATAGCCCGTGAGGTCGATATCGAGGTGGACAAGGGCAAGCGTAAGGTCGTGGCGGCCATCGAGTGGCGGCTCGATGATGCCAAGTGGAACACCGGGGCCCGACCGCAGTGGAGTGCCCCGAGGGGCTACACGCGGCTTCGGGGGCACGACCTGCTGAAGATGGTTTCGGGACAATGATGATGAGGGAGAGAGGAAGATGAAAAAGACAACGCAGATAATAGTGATGCTGATGGCGGCGGTGATGCTGTCGCTCCCTGCCGCCGAGGCGGCGCGGAATGTCAACCGTGTCAAGCGCGACCGTCAGAAGACCACCCAGGAGATAAAGAAGACGGCCAAGGAAATTGAGGAGAACGAGCGGCAGACACGCAATCAGCTCAATCAGCTCAATATGCTGCAGGCCGAGGTGCAGGAGAAGAATGCGACTATCTCGGAGATGAAGACCCAGGTCGACTCGATAAACCGTGGCATCGGGCGGCTCAACGACTCGATAGCCCGGCTTGAACGCCACCTGCAGCGGTTGCGGGACGACTATGCCTCGGCGGTGCGCGCGATGCAGTCCCATCGCGGGTCGATGAACAAGCTCGCGTTTATCTTCTCATCCGAATCCTTCACACAGGCTTACCGCCGTATGCGCTACCTGCGGCAGTTCTCGCGGTGGCGCGACCGCCGCAGCGGCGAGATCAAGGAGGCGCACGACAATCTGTCGCAACGGCGTGCCGAGCTGGCGCGGATGCACGACGCCAAGAACCATTCGCTGATACAGATGAACGTGGCACGCCGCGAGCTTGAGGGCAAGCAGAAGCAGACCGAGACGCTCGTCGCCGACCTGAAGAAGCAAGGCTCGACGCTACAGGCCGTGCTGAAGCAGAAGGAGCGCGAGGCGCGCGCCCTCGACCGGGAACTTGACCGCCTCATAGCCGAGCAGCAGCGCAAGGCCGAGGAGGAGCGTCAGCGTAGGCTTGCCGAGGAGCGGGCGCGCAAGGAGCGCGAGGCCCGCGAGGCCGCCGCACGCGCCGAGCGTGAACGCCGCGAGCGCGCCGAGCGTGAGGAACGGGAGCGTCTGCTCGCCGAAAAGGAGGCCGCCGAGGCCGAGAAGGAGCGTCTGACGGCGGCTGCCGACACCAAGAATCCGTCCAAGGCAAAGGATGACCGCAAGGGCGACAAGCGCAAGCCCGTCAAGCCACAGAAGCATAAAAAGGACAACAAGGAGGCCAAGGGCAAGAAAGCCACGCCCGCAAAGTCGTCATCAAAGGGCGAGACCCCCGCGCCGATTCCGTCCAAGGGTGACCTTGCGTCGGTCGAGAACCCGGGCAAGGCTGCGGCACGCGACTTTGCCACGGCCGATGCCGACCGCGCCCTGTCGGGCAGCTTTGAGAGCAACAAAGGACGGCTGCTGTTTCCCGTCAGCGGCAAGTATAAGATTGTGCGCCACTTCGGGCGTCAGCGTCATGCCGACCTGCCGTATGTGCAGACCGACAACGGCGGCATCGACATAGAGGTGCCCGCAGGGGGCACTGCGCGGGCGATATTCGCCGGCAAGGTGTCGGCGATATTCCGTCAGCCGGGATTCAACACTATCGTGATGGTGCGCCACGGCAACTATCTTACCATTTATGCCAACCTCTCGGAGATATCGGTCAAGACCGGTGACACCGTAAAGGCCAACCAGACGATAGGGCGCATATTCAGCGACCCCGACGACGACAACCGCTCCATCATGCACTTTGAGTTGCGTAAGGAGAAAGCCAAGCTCAATCCCGAGCAGTGGGTAAGATGATTTCAGGCCGGATAATTGGGAGACACGGTATCACATAAGCGCAGGTCGGCACTGTCGACATCGGTCATGAAGGCTGTAGGCATCTTCGGGGGCGTGCAGTCAGTGGGCATCATATGCTCGATAATGCGCACCAAGCTCGTGGCGATATGGATTGGCGCGGCGGGTGTCGGGCTGTTCGGCATCTACAACTCGGTCGTCGACATGATTTCGGCCCTTGCCCAGATGGGGCTGCGCAACTCGGCTGTGCGCGATGTCGCCGCCGCGCCCGATGACGCCGCACGCAACCGCGTGACAGTGGTCGTGCGCCGTTGGGGATGGGCGCTCGGGCTTATAGGCGCGGTGGTCACGATGGCGCTGTCGCCGCTGTTGAGCGAGTGGTCGTTTGGCGACCGCACCCACGTGTGGAGCTTTGTCGTGCTCTCCGTCGCCATACTCGCCGGGACGGTCACATGCTGTGAGCAGGCCATATTGCAGGGGCACGAGCGGTTGCGGCGCATAGCCCGCTCCTCGATGTGGGGGCTTGCGGCGGCATTTGTCGTCTCCGTGCCGCTGTTCTACTTCTTCCGCGAGGCCGGCGTGCTGTGGTCGGTAGTGGCCTACTCCGTCTGCATCTTCATCGCCGTGATGGTCTACCGTCAGCCGGCGCGTCCCTTGCCACGCCCGATGACCCTCGGCGAGACAGCCCGCGAGGGACGGCGGTTTATGGTGCTCGGACTTTACATGACCGTGTCGTTCTTTGCCGCGATGCTGGCCCAATATGTCTTCATCGCCTATCTCAATCATCGCGCCGACACCGCCACGGTCGGCTACTTTCAGGCCGGTTGGACGATAACCACCCGCTACGTCGGGCTGGTGTTCACCGCTATCTCGATGGAATACTTCCCGCGTCTCTCCAAGGTCAACGCCTACCCGGGCCGCTGCGGGCTGTTTGTCTCCCACGAGATGACGATGGCCCTGTGGGTGCTCCTTCCTATGATTACCATGCTAGTCACGTGCAGCCGGCTCGTCGTGTGGCTGCTCTACACCGCCGACTTCTATGTCATGCTCCCTTATGTCATGTGGGCGATGGTCGGCACCGTGCCCCGCGCCGTGTCGTGGTGCATCGCCTTCGTGATACTCGCCCGTGGCGACGGACGCATCTATCTGCTCACCGAGCTGTCAAGCTCCGCGCTGTCGGTAGTCATCAACATCCTGTTCTACAACTGGTGGGGATTTCTCGGCCTCGGCCTCGGCTACATCGTCTGGTATCTGCTCTACACCGCCATCACGTGGGCCGTCTACCGCTTCCGCTACCGCATGACCCTTGCCCGTGGCATGTGGCCCCTCTCGGCAGCCGTCATCCTCGCCGCCTCGGCCTGCGTCCTCGCCATGGCCCTCGGCCTCGTCTGGCTCGCCGCCCTCATCACCCTCGCCTCCTGCCTCGCCTCCTACCGCCAACTCCGCCGCCTCATCGCCCGCCGGTGAGCCATTCCGTTACGAGTCGGGGCGTGTCAGTTTCCCGATTTTTTGTGCTTGGCGTAGGCACGGGCGAGTTTTTTGTGGTAACCGCGCGAGGCGTAGGAGGGGCCGTTGTAGTTGCGGGCGAAGGCTGCCCAGTTGTGGTTTTTGAGGTGTTTGACGAGGTCGCAGGAAACGAGGAAGCGGGCAAACAGCTCCAGCTGCTCGTGTTCGGAGGTGCTCATGCGGCGCACGAAGTCGTCGATGGATGATGCGCCGCATTTTGCCCAATTGAATCCCCCTATCTGGAACATGCCCCAGAACGTGCCCTCGATAGCGGCGCGGTTGTCGATGGTGCGCGCCTGTTTGAGCCGCTCGTGCTGAGCCGCCTGCTGCGAGCCGTATCGTCGCGCGTCGGGGCGGCGGAACACGATGGCGTGGCTCTTGGTGTACTTGGAGAGGTTGATGCCGCGCTTGGCGGCGAAGCGGCGAAACATCGTGAGGTCAAAGTTGATGAGCGGCTGTCCCGGGGCGGCAAATCCGCGATGGCCCGCGCCCGCCTCGATGTCGACCACGGCCTTCATGGCGGCGACCTCGATGCCAAGCTCGTCGGCTACCTTGCGGTAGTCGTCATCGGTGAGGCGTTTTATCTTGTTGCCCAGCATTGACGAGCCGGTGAGGTCGGCGACCATGTCGTCGAGTATCTCGGGGGTAAGGTCGATGATGATGCCCATGTCGTATTCCTCTGGGTCGTTGGCGATGGTGTCGGAAATCTCCACGTTGGGCAGCAGCTGGGCGGTCGCCGTGGGGGCTATGAGGCAGATGGCTATGAGTGAAGCGAATCGTCGGCTCATGGTATTGAATTTGGTAATAGGGCTGACAGGCGGCTTATTGGCCTGTCAGCCCTATCTGACTTATTTGGCTTAGGGGATTATTTCTTGATGTCGGCGACTTTCTTGAGGATGAGCACGAGCTGGTTCCAGAACTTCTCCACGGCGGGGATGTGCATCTTCTCCGACGGGGAGTGGACGCCGCGCAGGGTGGGGCCGAATGACACCATGTCGAGGTGGGGGTACTTGGTGAGGAACAGGCCACACTCAAGGCCGGCGTGAATGGCCTTGATGGCAGGCTTGACGCCATACAGCTCCTCGTAGGCCTCCGAGGCTATGTGCATGATGGGGGAGTTCATGTTGGGCTGCCAGCCGGGGTATCCGTCGCCGTGGGTCACCTCCGCGCTGGCGAGGAGGAACAGTGCCTCAATCTGGCGGGCTATGTCCCACTTGCGGCTCTCGACCGAGCTGCGCTGGCTCGTGGTGACGAGTATCTTGTTGCCCTCGAGCATCTTCACCGAGGCGAGATTGGTCGATGTCTCCACGAGACCCTCAAGGTCGTGGCTCATCGAGATGACGCCGTGGGGGCAAGCGTAGAGCGAGCGCACGAGGCGCATGGTGGTGTCGGAGTCGATGGCATATTCGGGAGCGTCGACGCTCTCGATGGTCAGCTTCATGTTGGGGTCGGTGGCGGCATACTCGTTCTCGATGTCGGCCACGAAGTGGTTGAACGCCACGATGACATCCTCCTTGCGCGAGGAGTGGACGCCTACGATGGCGTGGGCGTCGCGGGGGATGGCGTTGCGCAGGTTGCCGCCGGCTATCTCGCTCAGGGCTATGTCCTTGTCGAGCGCGAGGTTGAACAGCAGGCGTGCGATGACCTTGTTGGAGTTGGCGCGTCCCTCGTGGATGTCGCCTCCCGAGTGTCCGCCCGTGCCGTCGGTGAGGGCGATGCGGAAGTAGTGGTAGTCGCGCGGAGCAAGCTCGCGCTTGTAGTTGAACGTCACTGTCGTGTCGACGCCTCCGGCGCAGCCGATGAACACCTCGCCGTCATCCTCCGAGTCGAGGTTGAGCAGTATCGAGCCGCTCATCATCCCCTCGCCGAGGTTGTTGGCGCCGGTCATGCCGGTTTCCTCATCGACAGTGAACAGTGCTTCCACCGGGCCTGTGACAAGGCTCTTGTCGGCCATGACGGCGAGCGACGCAGCCACGCCGATGCCGTTGTCGGCCCCGAGGGTAGTGCCGTCGGCGTGTACCCAGTCGCCGTCGATTATGGTTGTGATGGGATTGTTCTCAAAGTCGAAGCCCTTGTCCTTTGACTCGCATACCATGTCCATGTGTCCCTGCAGTATCACGGTGGGGGCATCCTCATGTCCCGGCGTGGCGGGACGCGACATCACCACGTTGCCCACGGCGTCGGTCTTCACCGGGATGTCGTGCTTGGCGGCGAAGTCGAGAAGATACTGGCGTATCTTCTCCTCCTTCTTGGATGGACGGGGTACCTTGGTGATCTCGTCGAATATCGACCAGATAAGAGCCGGTTTCAAATCTTTGATTGTCATGATAAATAAATGTATTAGTGTTACGTTTATGGTAATACAAACTCTCGCCAAAATGGCAAATAATGTTAAATCGCCATGAATTGGCACACTAAGATACAAAATAAAATTTAGATATGGCAAATATTTTGGAGACCTTTCATATATTTGCACAGCAAAAACGCGACGGTGCATTGAAAATCGTAATTATTGCAATAATTCTTGTGGCAATAGCGGTGGTGCTGCTCGGCGTGAAGGTGTTTTTTGTCAAGGGAGGACGGTTCCCGTCGTCCCATGTCCACGACAATGCCGCCTTGCGCGACCGTGGCATCTCATGTGCCCGTGACGTTGACAGCAAAAGACATTAACCTATCTATACATTAACAAAGAAAAGTAATGAAGAAATCTGCACTTGTTGCCAAAACTGCTATGCTGCTGCTTGCCGTGGCCGGCGTATCATGTTCTTCCGACAATGCTCCCGCCGCCCCCGCCAAGAAGGACGGTGCCAAGGAGACTGCAACCAAAGAGGCCACCATCAACATCCGCTATGTCGACGGCGACTCCATCGCCGCCAACTACAACCTCGCCAAGGACCTCAGCGAGCTGCAGATACGCGCCATGAACAAGATAGAGAGTGCCCAGCGTTCCAAGGCCGCCGAGATACAGAAGTTTGCCGCGTCCATCGAGCAGAAGGCCCGCTCCAACGGCTATCTCTCCGAGGCGAGCTACAACGGCGACATGCAGAAGCTCCAGAAGATGCAGCAGGACGCCGAAGCATATATGGCCAGCCTGCAGCGCAACGCCCAGCAGGAACTGGTGCAGCAGCAGATACAGCTCAACGACTCCATCGAGTCATTCATCAAGATATACAACGCCAAGAAGGGCTACGACGCCATCATACTGCGCAGCGCGGGCCTCTACTTCAACCCCGCCCTCGACATCACCGACGAGGTAGTTGCCGGCCTCAACGCCCGCTACAACAAGGTAGCCGACAAGTAATCCCGGCCTTTCCCATCCCCCATACACGCAGGTAGCCGCCCGCCACTCCGGGTCGCTACCTGCCGCGTTTTATATCGGGATATATCTCGGCGTTTGAGAAAACAGGTTGTAAAGTTTGTTATTATACAAAAGAATACATATTTTTGTGAAAATCTCAAAGCTATGACACAATTATTGGTTACAATTGACAGCAGCCGGGCACTTCCGAGGCTGAAACGTGCCATAGAGTCGATGCAGGGAGTCGTATCGGCTTCAGTGGTGCGGGAAAGCAAGCTTCAAACTGTGTCCGCCAAGCCCCTATCCCCCGGAATCCGGCGCATGATGGGATGTGTCAGTGTGCCACGCTCCTCCGAGGACGACCGCCTGTCATATCTCCTCGACAAATGAAAAAAGTTTTCCTTGATACAAACGTTGTGCTTGACCTTTTCACGGGTCGGGATGGAGCGCAAGATGCCGGCGCGATATTCCAGTTGGGGGAAGACGGCGAGATTGATATTTGTATATCTTTTCTTACTGTAGCCAATTGTGCCTACATACTGAGGAAACTTGCGCCTGATGTGCTGCATGATATGCTTAAGGAATTGACCGGGCGTGTTGAGGTTCTTTCTATGGACGCCAGGCAGATAGTTGAAGCCCTAAAGGTTGAATCTCCCGATTTTGAGGATATGCTGCAATACCAGTGCGCCTTGTTCCACGGTTGTGACTGCATTATTACTCGAAATATAAGGCATTTTGGGTATTCGGTGATTACGGTGATGGCTCCGAGTGAATTTTTGGGAATAATATTGCGTTAAATCAAATTGAAATACATATCTTTGCGGTAGCTCACTTGCCAGAGGGCGGGTGGGTCAATACTTTTTTGTTATAAGACGTTATCAAGTCTTATCTTGCGCGTTCAAACTTCGCAACTTTGTACCCATAGCAAGATACGGCAACTGAGAACGTCCACAGGCGATGCATTATATCGCGGCATCATCATTGCAGACAATAGCTGTCGGCGTGGTGTCCGTACTCCGTATATAGTACATCTTGGCGTGGGCTGGCTACGTTGCTTATCTCTATGGGTGGGCAATGCGAAGGCCTGAACGCGGGATGAGCGGCGGTACTGACTCCCACGTCTTTCGTTTTTTATAACCCATCGCCTTTTCAGGGGAAGTCGGAAAGGATTGCAAAACCACGTGCGTATAGAACCACATTTTTATAACCAATCCTTTTATTTATGAGAAATCGAGCGTTTATTACATTGCTCTTGCTACTATGCTCATTGGGCATGGCTGCCGGTAATAATTACAGGGTCATCTCGTCGTCAAGGCTTAATGTGCGCCAATCGCCCTCCACTCGAGGGGCGGTGATAGGGACTTTTGCCGCCGGCGAGGAGATTGAGGTGATTTCTATCGCCAATGGCTGGGCGACGGTCAAATGGGGACATCGTACAGGGTATGTCAGCAGTCGGTATATAGAGGCTCTACCGGTTAAGAATGAGGCTGCCGACGATAATGTGGAGAAGTCGCCCCATTATGAGGCTGCTCCGCAGCCCATTACCCAAGAGCCCGTGACGCCACCTGTGTCTGTTGTAGTGGAGTGTGATGCCATACCTACATTTATGACTTGGGGGCATTTTTTGCCTGACGGCATGAACGTATATTTTGGATTGCAGGCAGGGATTGGTTACACAACTTTCACATGGGATATGGGGTCGATAAACCCCGGATTGGGCTATTCGGTTGAACTCTTGGCGCAATTGTACATAGACGAGAGAGTCGGTTTCGTGCCGCGCAATTGGTATTCTGAATTTGCGCTGGGCTATCAGCATCGTGGGGCATCCGACTTCGGGATGAACTATTTCTCCATACGGTTACTGCCGATAGGCTATCGTATCCATGTATCCCCGGTAAATATTGTGGCTAAGGCGGGGGTGTCGCTTGGGATACCGTTAAATGACCTTACGGGATATAACAGCGGCTCCTTTGGGGCGGATTTCCAGTGTGGCATAAATGGAGGTGTGCAGGTTGAGTGGCGGCAGTTTGCCGTAGGATGCATGATAGACTATGATTTTACGCAAGTTTCTTCATCATGCAACCAATCCCTCTATAATTTCTCAGTGCTTGGAACAATCTCATACAAATTTGCAAAAATAGGACATAGGAAATGAAAGATAACAATAGAGACAATATAATATCCCGCCGGGATTTTTTCAAAAAGGCTGCAAGCCGCATAATACCAGTATTGGCTATGGGGTCATTGTCAAAGCTGCTTATCTCATGTGACGATGGCAATGATGAACTCGACAGGGCGTTGAGCGGCAATGGTAACGGCAATGTTTGTTCGAGTTGTGCTAACGGTTCATACAACAACGGAGGCAGCGGTTGTTCAAGTTGCGCCAATGGTTCGTACAACAACGGAGGCAGCGGATGTTCGAGTTGTGCCAACGGTTCATATAACAATGGCGGTAGCGGCTGTTCAAGCTGTGCCAATGGTTCATATAACAACGGGGGTGGAGGATGCACAGGGTCATCTTGTAGCTCGGGCTGTTCCTCCTACTGTAAGGATTCAGGAAATAATTCAGGGGGAAGTTGTACTGGGTCAAATTGCACCAACCAATGTACGTCCAATTGCGCTCAAAATTGTGCCCGTGATTGCTCTGGAAAATGCGGTGATCAATGTTCTAATAACTGTGGTCGGATATGTAATAATTCCTGCGATTCAAACTGTGGAGCAGGCTGTGACAGAAGTTGTGGAGGTAGATGCTCATCACTATGTGAGGGATCGTGTAGTGGCGCGTGCACAAAAAGTTCTACGTGTGGTGGAGGTTGCTATGGTAGCTGTAGGAGCCAGTGCCCACGCACATGTTCTGGTTACTGTTATACCTCTTGTCAATTTTTTGGAAAATTTTGAAAAAGATGAATGATAGTGTCATAAAGGCTTCGGATGTAGGATGGCAAGGAGGAATGGCAAAGTCAATCACTTTTATTGTCACCAAGGATTGTCAGTTGGCATGTAAATATTGCTATCTGGTAGGAAAAAATGATAAGGAGAGGATGGAATGGGGAATAGCAAGAAAAGCCATTGACTATATTCTGTCGCATGAGTATGAATTTCCCGAAGAATCAGTCATATGGGATTTTATTGGTGGCGAACCGTTTTTGGAAATCGATTTGATTGATCGGATATGTGATTACATAAAAGAACAGATGTATCTGTTAGGGCATCATTGGTTTGATTCCTATCGTTTTTCATTCTCCACTAATGGGATAAATTATGATAGTGAAAAAGTTCAACGATTTGTTGAGAAGAATGCATCGCACCTCTCTATTGGAATAACCATTGATGGCACACAACGTAAACATGACCTTAACCGCATTTGGAAGGGTGAAGGAGGACGAGGCTCATATGGTGAGGTCGTGAGGAACATCCCGCTGTGGCTCCGCCAGTTTCCCGGGGCTGCAACAAAGGTGACGATAAGCTCTGCCGACATTCCCTATATATGCGAGAGCGTGTTGCATCTTTTCTCCCTTGGTATACATGAGGTCAATATCAATTGTGTGTTTGAGGATGTGTGGAAGCCGGGAGATGATGCGATATTTGAGGCGCAATTGACCGAATTGGCCGACAGGATGATAGGCCAACGCTTGTTTGAGGATAACGTGTGCTCATTTTTTGCTGAGCATATAGGCAAGCCGTTGGATGCGACAAGGGATAACCGGAATTGGTGTGGTGCGGGAAAGATGCTTGCGGTGGATGCGCAGGGCAACTTCTATCCCTGCACGCGGTTTGCAGCATATTCCCTTCGCTCCAAGCGGCCGATAATCATCGGTAATGTCAACGATGGTATAGACCATGACAAGCTCAGGCCGTTCCTTGCGCTCGACCGCTCCACGCAGTCGCCGAGGGAGTGTATGGAATGTGAGGTGGCGAGCGGTTGCGCTTGGTGTCAGGGTGAGAACTATGATGCAGCCGAGACTGACACCATCTATCAACGCTCGACAGCCATCTGCAAGATGCACAAGGCACGCGTCAGAGCCAACAACTATTATTGGAACAAGCTATACCGCACCCTTGAGTTGGAGGGGCGCCGCGACAAGTTTGAAGAGTTCAAGGACAGAAGTAACGGAGGACAGCCATGTTGAAATATCTGATTGTGATGCTTGATGACACGTCGGTGTCATACTGCTACTATGATAGCGTGTCCCGAAAGCCGCGCCTTATGCCGCTTGACGTGCTGAAGGCGGGGCTGACATGGGCAATGAAGGAGAACCTGATGGTTCAGGTCGTATATCCCGACCGCGAGATATCTGAGGAATATTTGGCGGCAATAAATGAGGTCGACCATGTGGATATAGTGGCGGGAGACCGTGTTGGAGATGTCCGGGTGTTCAACGGCATTGAGACGTTGGCGCGTCATGGGCGTGCCGACGGGCTTTGTGTGTTGCGGCTCACGTATGGAGAGCTGTGTGACCATGCGGGCGAGATTGCCGATATTCTTGAGCGGTGCGGGGATATGAATATCGTCATCACTGACATTGAGTGTATGGATGATGACGATTTCGATGCCTACCGTCAGGCATTGGATGCCCTTTCCCGGCGTTTGGTCGACATGCTGGGCGCGGGGAAAGCGGTCAGGCTAAACCTCCTTACCGACCGACTACAGTTGGAACGCATGAAAAATTGCAATGCCGGTGTTGAAAGTATCACGCTTGCCCCCGACGGACGTTTCTATGTCTGCCCTGCATTCTATCTCGACGGGTCGACGGCGGTGGGAGAGCCGTCCCGAGGGGTGGAGATAAAAAATTGCCGATTGTTGACTCTCGAAGGCTCCCCTATATGCCGCAATTGCGATGCCTACCATTGCCGACGTTGTGCATGGCTCAATGGGCGCATGACCCTTGAAGTGAATACGCCGGGACACCGGCAATGTGTCGTCTCCCATATCGAACGCAACGCCTCGCGGCAATTGCTGTCGCTCGTTAACGATGGCGGTCGAGTAAGGATAGACAGGGTGATCCCCAAGATAGACTATCTTGATCCATTTGAAAAAATAATACAATAAACATAGACACTTATGACAAAGAAAATCGTAGGTCAGGTGACCGTTGAAGAAAAGAATGAGATACAGCGTCTCTTTGAACGACGCAATGGATTGGCAGAGCTTGCCAAGGTGCTTACGCCCGACAAGGGTGAACTGTATGAACGCATGGTGGAGGATATGGGGCAGACTGCCTCGCGGTTCCAGCGATGGTGGGACGAGAAGTCGGCTAAGTACGGATGGGAAAGTGCAGATGGAGGAAGTTGGGAGATCGACTTCCGCTCCAATGAGATTTTTCTCGTGATAAGGTAGCGCCATCGGTTTCGATGGTTATATAGTGTCCCCCCTGGTTTTACGGACGGTGACGAAAAAGTGCCGGAAAAGTTTGGCGGATAGGGGGATTTTGCGTATCTTTGTGGCGATAAAACAATTTCAACATATATCAAAAGGGGTCTCGCCTTTCCGGGTCGAGATTCTTTTATTTTTGTTATCACTTAAAAAAGCATAGACTATGGCAATCACCTATATGACCCGCGACGGTTATAAGAAGAAGATGGAAGAAATCGCTTACCTTGAGTCGGTTAAGCGTCCCGAGATATCACGGGCCATCGCCGAGGCGCGCGACAAGGGCGACCTGTCGGAGAACGCCGAGTATGACGCCGCCAAGGAGGCGCAGGGCATGCTTGAGATGAAGATAGCCCAGCTCAAGGACCTTGTGGCCAATGCCCGCATCATCGACGAGAGCAAGCTCAACAATGAGGAGGTGCAGATACTCAACCGTGTAAAGATAAAGAACACTCAGAACGGCATGGTGCAGGAATACACCATCGTGGCCGACTCGGAGGCCAACCTCAAGGAGAAGAAAATCGCCTCATCGACCCCTATCGCCCAGGGATTGCTCGGGCATAAGTTCGGCGAGGTGGTGGAGATAAGGGTTCCCTCGGGGCTGATGAAGTTTGAGATTGTCGAAATCTCATTCTGACGGCCTGATTGAATAACCACAGTGTCCACGGCTACGCTGCGTTGTGGCGATTGAGGGTGTTCAAAACCATCAATTTATACAAAGTAGGGTCGCGACCTGTCGCGACTGCGAATAGACTGATTATCAACATTCCATCCGTGCGGTCGCGACAAGTCGCGACCCTACATTCTGAACTTTGAACCAAACTAAGATGGCAACGATATTTTCCAAGATTGTGGCGGGTGAAATTCCCTCCTACCGTGTGGCCGAGGATGAGGCCCACTACGCTTTTCTCGACATCAACCCTCTCGCTCCGGGGCATACGCTCGTAGTGCCAAAGCGCGAGATCGACTATATCTTTGACCTGTCGGACGACGAGCTGGCGGCAATGCACAAGTTTGCCGCCCGCGTGGCCCGCGCCCAGAAGCGTGCGCTCCCCTGCAAGCGTGTCGGGGTTGCCGTTATAGGTCTTGAAGTGCCCCATGCCCATATCCACCTCGTGCCCATCAACAGCGAGGCCGACATGGACTTCTCCAACAAGAAGACGCTTCCCGCCGGAGAGATGGAGCGCATAGCCGCAGCCATCGCCGCCGAGATGGAGTGACGGCACTCCCCTTGGTGTGGCACGGGGCGCCCCCCCCATGATGGTGGGGAAGCCCGATTTTTAATCCCCTCAATGCTTGTGGGATAGAAAATTATGTGCTATCTTTGCGCCGCAAGTTATACAGCATATTGTCTAACTTATTAATTAACCCAATTTATTAACTAACTAAATGAACGAAGAATTAAAGAATTCGCCCATCGAAGACTTCGACTGGGATGCCTTTGAAAAAGGCGAGACCCAAGGTGATAAGAGCCGCGAGGAACTTACCAAGACCTACGACGAGTCTTTGAACACCGTTAAGGACAAGGAAGTAATCGAAGGTACCATCATCTCGCTCAACAAGCGCGAGGCAGTGGTTAACATCGGCTACAAGAGCGACGGCATCATCCCCGTGAATGAGTTCCGCTACAACCCCGACATCAAGGTCGGCGACGTTGTCGAGGTATTCATCGAGAATCAGGAGGACAAGAAAGGCCAGCTCATCTTGTCGCACAAGAAAGCTCGCGCATCACGTTCCTGGGAGCGCGTCAACCAGGCACTTGAGAACGACGAGATTATCAAGGGCTTCATCAAGTGCCGCACCAAGGGCGGTATGATTGTCGACGTGTTCGGCATCGAGGCCTTCCTCCCCGGCTCGCAGATTGATGTGAAGCCTATCCGCGACTACGACATCTTCGTAGGCAAGACCATGGAGTTCAAGGTCGTGAAAATCAATCAGGAATTCAAGAATGTTGTCGTGTCTCACAAGGCCCTCATCGAGGCCGAGCTCGAACAGCAGAAACGTGATATCATCGCCAAGCTCGAGAAGGGCCAGGTGCTTGAGGGCACTGTCAAGAACATCACCAGCTACGGTGTGTTCATCGACCTCGGCGGCGTAGACGGTCTTATCCACATCACCGACCTCTCGTGGGGTCGCGTCAACCATCCCGAGGAGGTCGTTTCGCTCGACCAGAAGCTCAATGTCGTTATCCTCGACTTTGACGACGAGAAGAAGCGCATCGCCCTCGGCCTCAAGCAGCTCCAGCCCCATCCCTGGGATGCTCTCGACGCCAACCTCAAGGTCGGCGACAAGGTCAAGGGCAAGGTTGTCGTCATGGCCGACTATGGCGCATTCGTCGAAATCGCTCCGGGCGTAGAGGGCCTTATCCACGTCAGCGAGATGTCTTGGTCGCAGCACCTCCGCTCGGCTCAGGACTTCATGAAGGTCGGCGACGAGATCGAGGCCGTTGTCCTCACCCTCGACCGCGACGAGCGCAAGATGTCTCTCGGCATCAAGCAGCTCAAGAACGACCCGTGGGAGAACATTGAGACCAAATATCCCCTCGGAAGCCAGCACACTGCCAAGGTGCGCAACTTCACCAACTTTGGCGTGTTTGTTGAAATCGAGGAGGGCGTAGACGGCCTTATCCACATCAGCGACCTCAGCTGGACCAAGAAGATCAAGCACCCGAGCGAGTTCACTCAGATTGGTGCCGACATCCAGGTGCAGGTGCTCGAAATCGACAAGGACAACCGTCGTCTCAGCCTCGGCCACAAGCAGCTTGAGGAGAATCCCTGGGATGTATTTGAGACCATCTTCACCGTCGGCAGCATCCACGAGGGCACTATCGTCGAGATGCTTGAGAAGGGTGCGGTCATCTCCCTGCCTTACGGCGTAGAGGGCTTCGCTACCCCCAAGCACCTTGTGAAAGAGGACGGCAGCCATGCCAAGCTCGACGAGAAGCTCAACTTCAAGGTTATCGAGTTTAACAAGGACAGCAAGCGCATCATCTTGAGCCACAGCCGCATATTTGAGGATGAGGCTAAGGGTGAGAAGGCTGAGAGCAAGCGTCAGAACAAGCGTCAGGGCAACAAGCAGAGCGAGAGCGCACCCGCACTCAACACTCCGCTTGAGAAGACTACCCTCGGCGACCTTCAGGAGCTTGCAGCCCTCAAGGAGAAACTTGCTGGCAAGTAATCCACGCGAGTAATATTCTATTCATATTGGCCGGGTGTCCGTGAGGACGCCCGGCTTTTTTTGCTGTTATCAGAGTCGACAGGACGCCCGGAATGCCGGATTTGATAAATTTCATCGTCAATCATGCATTATTAGTCATGCAATTGGATTAACTTTGCATCATGATGGAGTTTTTGCAGGAATATCATTTGCTGGGGCTGGTGATTGGCATCGGCACATTCTTGGTCATCGGCCTGTTTCATCCCGTGGTGATAAAGTGTGAATACTACTTCGGGACGCGCTGCTGGTGGTGGTTTCTGCTGCTTGGACTGGTGTGTGCGGGACTGTCGATGCTGACCGACAATGTGCTGCTGTCGACCCTGCTTGGCGTGGTCGCTTTCTCGTCGTTCTGGACTATAGGCGAGATATTCGAGCAGCAGCAGCGCGTGCGCAAGGGATGGTTTCCGCGCAATCCACGCCGACGCTATCCGTGGGATGAGTGAGCGGCGGTTTTGGAATTTTGGCGAAGATTCATTATTTTTACGGAATAAAACAGCAGAATACAGATGAGAATGCGACGATTGCCGATGGTGATTCTGATGGCGGGTGTCATGATGATGCCTGTCATGGCCCAGCGTTGGGAGGAGACGGAGCACCGCACTCAGCAATCGGAGCGGACAGAGGGTGAGGATATAGCCATATCCACCCGCGACGGGTATATCTACGTCACTACATCGCGAGCCGTCACCGTGAAGCTGTTTTCCATCCTCGGGCAGCTTATCTCCCAGGAAAATCTTCCGTCCGGCACCCACCGCCTGCGGGTCGCCACCCGTGGCGTCTTTATCCTCAAGGCCGGCACAGTCACCCGCCGCATCACGTTATAACAAAAAAAATGAGGGTGTGTCAAAATTGCACTGTGGACAAAGATAAGTCGAAGACTTTATATTCCGTTAACCCCACACTAAGCAAAAAGCGAGGAAAATCGTCAGATTACCTCGCTTTTGCGTTGTGTGGGGACTCAAATCCTACACACCCGCGTTTCCTCGGAGAGGATACATTCCTTACATACAATTTTGATACAGCCTCATGATTGTCTGAAAAAATGGTTGGCTGTTATTTCCTCTTGTTTGCTTCTGTTCTCATCTGGTCAAAGAGTGAGTTTTCCTCCAACAAAGAGTTGAGGTATTCTTCGCCAAGCGGGCCGAGTTCCACTTTACGGCCCTCAGCCTCGCTTTTGCGTATTTCCTCATTGGCGGATTTAAGGCTGTCAATCATCTTGCTGAACATGGCAGGGGATACGTTTATCTGATCCGCCGAGGTTAAATCACAGACATACTGATTGTCAATGATTTTCACGTGGCTGTAGAAACGGTAATTGGCGGCTTTCATCTGTGCTACCCGTTCCGGGTCGTTTTTGCGGGCAGGGGTAAGCGTTTCACCAAAATCCTTTACATCAATATACACGTTGTTTTCAACATATTCTTTTGCTGTCATTGTCGTTGGAGTTTGCTCCTCGGATTTGTTTTCTTGTGAGCAAGAACAAAAGAATAGCACTGTGAATAGGAGGGATAAATAATATGAAGATTTCATTTGAATATGGGTATTATGGTTATTAAAAATGGGTTGTCAGATTATGTATTCCAGGCTGCCAATCATAATAGTTATTGCAGAGAGCAACAATCTAATTCTTTTCCGTAAGAATGCGTGCATAATTGTAATTTTATTTTGGTTAATGGTTATAAAGTATTACATGCAAAATAACGGAATAAAAGGGTGGAATAAAAATGTATTTAGTTAAATAATGTAAAACAGGAGGAGCTATGACAAATGGGTATGCCTTAGTTATGGTTTGTTGCGATATTGGTAGTAATAGCTTGAATGAAAGTTAAGTGGCGAATGATAATGTATTATCTACCTATAGCGGTTACGATAGGGGCATAGATCAATAGGGTTTAGCGCTCGATGATGTATCCGCCGTCCTTGGGGGTGGTATGATAGAGCTGCAGGCCGTAGTGGTCGGTGGATGCGGGGCCTGAAAGGGGGTGTCCGAGATTGTTGAAGATGTCGTAGCGGCTGCCGCACACGGGGCAGTAGGCGTTGTTGGCCGACCGGTCTACGCGCACGCGTATGTCGGCCTTGCGCTCGACGGGGCACGACAGGTCGTAGGCCACGGGATTGCCGTTTATGTCGCCCACGAGGAGCACCCCGCCAAATCCCGTGTAGGTCAAGGCTGTGTAGGGAAAATTGGCGGGGACAGGGGGATTGGCGTTGCGGATAAACTCCCGGTAGTCGAGCGCCCCGGGGACGCCATATGTGTTCCACATGCCGATATTGCTCAGGTCAATGCGCACGGCGACAGGCGGTATGCGCTCGTTGTCGACCGACTCGCACGAGGTCATTGCGGCGAGCAGCACGGTGAAGATGGCGATAGCGGTCTTGCGGAGCATGGCGGGTAAAAAAATTATAATGACTTATAAATCATTACAGGCACTTATAGGTGTCTATAATGCATTGCTGTTGAGCAGCGAGTCGAAAGCCTTGTGGTAGGAGTCAAAGTTGAATCCGGCATATACCTTGTCAAACAGTGCGCGGATGCGGTCGTTGCACAGGTTGCCGATGGAGCCTTGGTGGGTGTGGTGGACGGTGGTAGGCGCGTCAAACTCGCCGCGCTCGATGGCGAGACCCACCTGCTTGTAGGCATCGCGGAACGGCTTCCCCTCCGTGACAAGTCGGTTGACCTCCTCCACCGAGAACATCAATCTGTAGCGCGGGTCGTCGAGTATATGCTCGTTGACCTTGACTTGCGCTATCATGGCGTTGACCATGTTGAGGATGTCGATGATTGAGTCAAATGCGGGGAGGAAATTCTCCTTGATGAGCTGCAGGTCGCGGAAATAGCCCGACGGGAGATTGTTGGTGATGAGCGTTATCTCATAGGGCAGGGCCTGCAACTTGTTGCACTTGGCGCGTGTTAGCTCGAATACGTCGGGATTCTTCTTGTGCGGCATTATTGACGAGCCGGTGGTGAACTCGTCGGGGAGCTTGATGAAGCCGAAGTTCTGGGAGTTGAACATGCACGCGTCAAAGGCGAGCTTTGACACCGTGGCGGCGATGCCGGCGATGGCCTGCGAGACGATGCGCTCGGTCTTGCCGCGCCCCATTTGGGCATACACTACGTTGAAGTCCATCGACTCAAAGCCGAGCAGCCGCGTTGTCATGTCGCGGTCGAGGGGGAATGACGAGCCGTATCCGGCGGCCGAGCCGAGAGGGTTGCGGTTGGTCACCTCATAGGCGGCACGCATGACGGTGAGGTCATCGACAAGGCTCTCGGCGTATGCGCCAAACCACAGCCCGAATGACGATGGCATAGCCACCTGCAGATGGGTGTAGCCGGGCATAAGCACATCCTTGTAGCGGTCGCTCTGCGTGATGAGCGTGTCAAAGAGCCGTTGCACGGCGTTGACGACATCCTCGATGCGCGAGCGGGTGAAAAGCTTGAGGTCGACAAGCACCTGGTCGTTGCGAGAGCGTCCCGAGTGGATTTTCTTGCCTATGTCGCCGAGGCGGCGTGTGAGCATCAGTTCGACTTGGGAATGTACGTCCTCGATGCCCTCCTCTATGGTGAATGAGCCGTCCTGTGTCGTGCCGTATATGTCGCGCAGCTCCCGGGTGAGTGTGGCGAGTTCGTCGGCCTGCAACAGTCCGACCGACTCGAGCATGGCTATGTGAGCCAGCGAGCCGAGGATGTCGTAGGGGGCAAGGTAGAGATCCATTTCGCGGTCACGGCCTACGGTGTAGGTCTCGACATCGTGGTCGACAGTGACCGATTTTTCCCAGAGTTTTGATGCCATTTTTAGTGAAAATCGTTAAGGACGTTAAAGATTTTAAGGCCCTTATTGTTTGAGATTATGCGTTGTAGTTGATGTTTCCGACCAGCTCGCCGAGCTTGTCGGCGGCTTCCTGCATCTTCGGGCCTACCATCGGGCGCAGCATCATGGGGATGTCGATGTCGATGGTGGTCACGATGTCGGTGTGCTCAGCGTCTTTCGGAGTGAGATTGAGGCTGAGACGCAGGGGCACGGGGCTGTTTTGGGCTTCCAGTGCCACGCGCGACGGCTCGACGCGCTCCACCACGTTAAAGGTGATGGCGCCGACCGGACCGGCGTTGATGACGATGGTGTCGTCGGTGAATGTCACTTCACCGAGCTTTGAGCGTATATCCTCAGGCAGCGCGTCGATGCGCTCCTGGAGTGAGCCGAGGTTGTTGATGCGGCTATACACCGTTCCGGCCGATGCCGAGGCGGTGTGGGGCTTTGACGAGTATGTCGACATGTGTCAGCGGGCTTGTGGGGTTGATGATTAGCGGCTTGCGGGAGTCCAGCTTGCGGGGTCCTTGCGCCACTCCTTGAGGGTCTCGATGTCAGACTCCTTGATGTAGTCGGTCTCAAGGGCGGCCTCAAGCATGGAGTTGTAGTTGGAGAGGGTGCAGAGGGTCACGCCGGCCTCGCGGAAACGCTTGATTGATACCGGGAACCCGTAGGTGAAGATGGCGGCCATGCCGACAACCTCGCAGCCTGCCGCACGGATGGCCTCGACGGCCTTGAGGGAGCTGCCGCCGGTGGATATGAGGTCTTCGATGACAACCACTTTCTGACCGGGCTTGAGATTGCCCTCGATGAGGTTTTCAAGGCCGTGGTCCTTGGGGGTCGAGCGAACATAGACATATGGGAGACCGAGAGCGTCGGCCACGAGTGCCCCCTGGGCGATGGCGCCGGTGGCCACGCCTGCTATGGCATCGGGCTGCTCGAAGTTTTCCATTATGAGGCGGCATAGCTCAATCTTGATGAATGAGCGTATCTCGGGATATGAAAGGGTCTTGCGGTTGTCGGTATATATGGGGGAGTTCCAGCCTGAAGCCCATGTGAAAGGGTTCTCGGGCTGGAGCTTTATTGCGCTGATTTTGAGTAATTTCTCTGCTAAAAGACGCTCTACTTGTTTCATGACGAAAAGTATTTGATAAGAGGTGTTTAATAATTTTGCAAAGATAAGAAGACCGTGTGGCAAATGCAAGCGTGAGGCGGAATTGTTGGCGGTTATTTTGCAAACTTTTCAATCACGGCGTTGCATAGTCCCGACGCGTGTTCCATATAGCGCGACAGCATCTCCTCAAACGGGGAGTCGGCGAGAGTGCCGTGCACGCTGTCAAAGTCGGCCCGGCGGCTCCAGGAATCCATCATGCCGTAGCCGGTTGTCACCGGGTCGGCAAACTCCTTGGCGGCATCGTCGCGCAGCATGGAGGTGAATTGGCGCATATGCTCCTCGTATCGGCGTGCAATCACACGGATATCCTCGGGGGTGAGCGCGCTGAGGTGCAGGTTGTGCCAATGCTTGAAATGGTATGCCACCCAGTTCCATTGCATGGCGGCATATCGGTCGTTGAGGCCGTTGAGCCTGTCGTTTATCCCGTCGACCGATGTCAGGACGCCGTTTATTATGTCATCCTCCAGGGCGGTCACGGCCTCGACGGGGACGATAAGTCCGGCGAGGTCGCACCATCGTCCGCTTCCGGGCAGCTCACGGTCGGGCAGCAGGGCCTCGGCAGCCGATGTCGCCTCGGAGGAGGCGAGCCGCGACAGCATGGCCTTGCCCATAAACAGGTTTATGGCGAGCGTATAGAGCCGTATTCCCTTTTCAAGCGCGGATGACGTGATGGCACAACCGCCATGGCAGCGGTAGCCACGGCTGTCGGGCTTGGTGGCGCGGAGTGTCTGTAAGAGGGAGAGACCGTCCATTGCCAGCCCCATGGTGTAGGGCGACAGCATCTCGAAGTTGATTGGGTCGAGCGGGCTTGCCATGTGCCGTCGGTCGCGTCCCGGCCACTTGTCGGCGTCGCGGGCCGTCCCCGCGCTGCGCAGGGCTACTCCGGGCGCGATGAATGTCTCGCCGCCGCTCTCGATGATGTAGGAGAACGGCAGGGAGGTAGTGTCGGGGCGCGATGAGACATGCCCTATGACCGTGGAGAACGCCCCGATTGCGGCCGGCCATAGCAGGTAGGAGTCGCTTGCGGTCTTAGAGCCTCGTGCGAGTACCCCCTGATGGGATGGCCCGAGCTTGTACATGTGGTTGCTCTGGTTGCTGCCCGAGCCGGCGTTATAGAACGAGAACATGCCGCCGATAAGCAGCGTGGAGCGGTGCATGGTGACGGTATAAGGCCCGGCGAATACGGCACACGCCTCGCCGTTCTCGCATGTTGAGTTGGCGAAAAAGAGGGAGTCATGGGCGGTGAAGCGGTTGCCCAGGTGCACCCCCTCGCCGACAAACACGCGCTCAAGCGTCACCCCGTCGGTGACACGGCATCCGGCCGAGGCGACAAAGTCGCGGGCTATGATGTCGGGCCCCATGGACGCGGGGCACTCATCCGAGCCGGCGATGGTGCCGTTGGCGAGTAGGGAGCAGTCGGTGAGGCGCGAGCCGTCGCCGATATTCACGTCGGCGATGCGGCGCACGCCCGTGATTTCCACATTGTCGCCTATATGTCCGCGAGAGTCGTTGTCGCTGTTGTCGCGGGCTATGATGTCACGGATGGTCTCTATGAGGGCGCGGTTGTCGCGTCTTGATGCTGTCAGGTGGGCCAGGGGAGCCGACAGCCGTCGGCATAGCGGCACTTTACGGCCTCCAGTCTCGACCATCACGGCCACTTCCGTGCCGAGACCGAATGATGAATTGCCGGAGGCTGTGATATAGCCGCAGTTTTCAATCACCGTGTTGTCTCCGATATCATAGCGGCTGATGACGCCTCCGACGTTGCGTATCAACACATTGTCGCCGACTGTCACATCGCATAGCGAGGCGTTGTATATGCCGCATCGGGCATGAGGGCGACCATGCGTGCCGGCTGTCGTGTCGTTCTTGCCGAGGTGTATCGTGCCGGCAAAGGCGACATCGCGGTAATGGGTGGGGTCGAATGGCTCGGCTACCGATACTCGCCCCCAGTCGGAGGCGGTGCAGCCACGTGCCGACAGGGCGGCTATCTCGTCGATGGTCAGTGGGCGTAGGGTCATGGGCGTAGTCTGTTGGTGTGGCGGTTATTCCCCCTCATTGCCCCCGGGGGCGGGAGGCTCGTGGTCGGGGTCGAGTGGCTCGTCATATTTCTGGAACAGGAAGTCGTTGTAGGGGAATCGCGTGAGATGCACCTCCTTGGCTTTCTCGTAGATTTTCTGCTTCAACTGGTCGATGTTGACGCCCTTTTTGGCCGAGATGAAGACGCAATTGTCGGCCATCTTGGCCATCCATGTCGCCTCCAGTTCCTCCAGGGGGATATTCTCCCGGGTGCGTGGGGTCAGGTCATCCTCGTCCTTGGGTGTGTAGGTGAACGCGTCTATCTTGTTGAACACAAGAATCATTGGCTTGTCATTGTCGCCGCATATCTCCTGCAGGGTCTTGTTTACGACCTCAATCTGCTCCTCAAACTGCGGATGGCTTATATCGACCACATGGACCAGTATGTCGGCGTCACGCACCTCGTCAAGGGTCGACTTGAAGGAGTTTACCAGATGCGTCGGCAGTTTGCGTATGAAGCCCACGGTGTCGGTGAGCAGGAACGGGAGGTTGTCGATGATGACCTTGCGTACGGTGGTGTCGAGTGTCGCGAACAGCTTGTTCTCGGCAAACACATCGCTCTTGCTCAGGAGATTCATCAGCGTCGACTTGCCGACATTGGTGTAGCCCACGAGGGCCACGCGGGTGAGCTTGCCACGGTTTTTGCGCTGTATCGACTTCTGTCGGTCGATGTCGCGCAGCTCCTCCTTGAGCAGCGATATCTTGTTGAGGATGATGCGGCGGTCGGTCTCAATCTGCGTCTCGCCTGGTCCGCGCATTCCGATACCGCCGCGCTGGCGCTCAAGGTGGGTCCACATGCGTGTAAGGCGCGGCAGCAGGTATTGGTATTGCGCCAGCTCGACCTGAGTCTTGGCATTGGCCGTCTGGGCGCGTTTGGCGAAGATGTCGAGGATGAGGCTGGTGCGGTCGAGCACCTTGATTTGCAGCTCCTTCTCGATGTTGGCGACCTGCTTGGAGGTGAGGTCGTCGTCAAATATCACCATTCCTATCTCGTTTTCCTCGACATACTGCTTTATCTCGTCGAGTTTCCCTTTGCCCACGAATGTGCGTGGGTTGGGATAGTCGAGTTTCTGCAGGAATATTTTCTCGGTCACGGCTCCGGCCGTGTCGGCGAGGAAAGCGAGCTCGTCGAGATACTCGCGTGCCTTGGTCTCGCTCTGCTTGACCGTGACAAGTCCCACGAGCACTGCACGCTCGGTGGCCTCGTTGGTTATGATATGGTCTTTCATTGTCCTTGTTTGTTGAAATCGTGGTTATTTGCCCGAGAGCAGGCGGTCATACCGCTTGGGGTCGTTGATGAGGTCGAGAGCCTCGCGGTAGACAGGGTTAAGCTCGTTGGCGACACGGAAGTATGAGCCGCTCTCGTACAGGTCGCGGGCTATAAGCGCCTTTACTATCGTGCGCATATATGCCTCGCTGACGTTATACTGGTCCTCGTTGTACTCGACCCCCTCCTCCTTTCCGGTGTCTATCAGTCCCTGCATCATCAGGGGGGTGACCTCAAACTTGCCGACAAACTGCTTTTCGTCGGGATAGGCCGTCTTGAGGCTGTCGCGGTGGGCATCGACATAGCCGATGGCATAGCGGTTGAACGCGCCCTTGGCGACGAGGTCGCGGTAGTAGGTGGTGAAGAATGTCGTGTCGATGGGGACAAAACGGTCGGGGATGATGCCGCCGCCACCGTAGACCGTGCGTCCGTTGCGCAGGGTCTTGTAGACGAGGGAACGGTCAATCTCTATGGAGTCGGCGTTCATCAGCTCGCCGTGGTCAAACCGGTTGTAGATGTCCGAGCGGTAGTCCTTGGTGTCCCCCTTGGTATAGGGTTTCTGGATGCACCGCCCGGCGGGGGTGTAGTAACGTGACACGGTGAGGCGTATCATCGAGCCGTCGGGGAACGGGAAGGGGCGCTGCACGAGTCCCTTGCCGAATGTGCGCCGCCCGACGACAAGCCCACGGTCATTGTCCTGCAATGCCCCGGCAAGAATCTCGGAGGCCGACGCCGAGTACTGGTTGGCCATCACCACCACGCGTCCGTCGCGCAGGTCGCCGCGCTCGGTGGCGTTGTAGCTGAACCGTGGCAGTCTCGGGGCCTCGGTGTAGACGATGAGATCGCCCTTGTCGAGGAAACGCGATGCAAGCTGCTGGGCTGCTTCGAGATAGCCGCCGCCGTTGTCCTCCACATCGATTATAAGGTTTTTCATACCCTCCTTGCGCAATTTTCTCACAGCCTCGTCAAACTCGGCGGGAGTCTCGGCGGCAAACCGCGAGATGCGCACGTAGCCTGTGGTCGGGTCGGCCATATACGCGGCATCGATGCTGTAGATGGGTATGTCATCGCGGATGATGCGGAATGTCAGCGGCTCTTTCTCGCCGCGTCTCACCACCTTGACCTCGACGGGTGTCCCCTTGGGGCCGCGCAGGTGCTTCATGACGGTGGTGTTGGGCATCTTGACACCCGCTATCGCAGTGTCATTTGCCATCGTTATGCGGTCGCCGGGACGTATTCCCACGCGCTCCGACGGCCCTCCGGCGATGACCGAGAGGACGTAGAGGGTGTCCTGCATCATGTTGAATTGTATGCCTATGCCTGAGAAGTTGCCGTCGAGAGGCTCGGTGAGAGCCTTGGTCTCCTCGGGGGTGGAGTAGGAGGAATGAGGATCGAGGGTGGATATCATCGCCTTGATGGCCTCCTCGACAACGTGGTCGGCGTTGACAGTGTCGACGTAATAGTTTTCGATGACCCCCTCGGCAAGCCGCAGCTTTTGTGCCGGGGGCATAATCTGTGATACGGAAAACAGGGCGACTGCGCCCGCTATGATGCATGTGAGAAGTTGTTTCATTGCCGGTCGGATAGATATATGGTGGTTATGGTTGTCTCAGTCGATAACGCGGGTAGTGGGCACATAGGGCGAGACATCATACCCGTTGTGCTCCAGATCGCGCACCATGGATGAGCTGATGTAGCTCAACTCGGGAAGCGTGTATAGTAGAACGGTCTCGATGCCCGAAATGTTTCGGTTGGCATAGGCCATGTTGCGCTCATACTCGTAGTCGGCCACTGTGCGCACTCCGCGCAGGATGAAGCCGGCGCCAACCTCGCGGGCTATCTCGACAGTGAGGCCCGTGTAGCTGATGACCGAGACGCGTGGCTCCCCTTCCATCAGCCCGCGTATCTGCGCAAGGCGCGCTTCCAGTGTATGGTAGCACCGCTTGGCGTCGTTGACGCCTATGGCTATGACGATATGGTCAAACAGTGCCAGGCCCCTCTCCACGATGGAGAGGTGTCCTGTGGTGAACGGGTCAAACGACCCGGGGTATATGGCGACACGTTGGCGCTCATGAGATTTGTGAGTCATCTTCAACTACAAGATTTTCGATTATGAAGTTCTGTCGGTCGACAGTATTCTTGCCCATGTAAAATTCGAGCAGCTCGGCTACGGCGTCCTCCTTGCGCAGGGTAACACGGTCGACCCTCATGTCGGGACCGATGAAGTCGCGGAACTCCTCGGGCGAAATCTCGCCGAGACCCTTGAACCGTGTTATCTCGGCATTCGCCCCGAGACGCTCTATGGCTGCTATGCGCTCCTCGTCGGTGTAGCAATAGTAGGTGTCTTCGGGGATGCCTGTGCGCCCCTTGCGCGACGAGCCGGCCCGCTTGGTGGTCTTCTTGTTGCGCACGCGGAACAGTGGGGTCTCAAGGACGTAGACATGCCCTTTCTTGATGAGGTCGGGGAAAAACTGGAGGAAGAACGTCAAAAGCAGCAGGCGTATGTGCATCCCGTCGACATCGGCATCGGTGGCAATGATGACATTGTTGTAGCGCAGTCCGTCAATGCCCTCCTCGATGTTGAGCGCGGCCTGTAGGAGGTTGAATTCCTCGTTCTCGTAGACCACCTTCTGGGTCAGCCCGTAGGTGTTGAGCGGCTTGCCGCGCAGGGAGAATACCGCCTGTGTCTCCACGTTGCGTATCTTGGTGATTGAGCCGGCCGCCGAGTCTCCCTCGGTGAGGAATATCGACGATGCCCGTTTCTTGTCCTCGTCCCCTTTGGGGTCATTGAGGTGGATGCGGCAGTCAAGCAGCTTCTTGTTGTGGAGGTTGACTTTCTTGGCGCGCTCACGGGCGAGCTTGGTGATGCCGGCCATCGACTTGCGCTCGCGCTCGCTGTCCTGTATCTTTTTCAGGATTATGTCGGCGACCTCAAGGTTCTTGTGCAGGTAGTTGTCAAGCTCTTTCTTGATGAAGTCGCCGATAAACTTTGCCACTGTCGGGCCGTCGGGACCCATGTCGCGGGAGCCGAGCTTGGTCTTGGTCTGCGACTCGAACACCGGCTCCTGCACCTTGATGGAGATGGCGGCAACGATGCCGTTGCGTATGTCGGAGTACTCGAAGTTGCGCCCGAAGTAGTCCTTGATTGTGCGTGAGATGGCCTCCTTGAAGGCTGTGAGGTGGGTGCCGCCCTGGGTGGTGTGCTGGCCGTTGACAAAGGAGTAGTACTCCTCGCCGTATTGGTTGGTGTGGGTCAGCACGACCTCGATGTCATCCCCTTTCAGGTGGATGATGGGGTAGAGGGGGTCGGTGGTGAGGTTCTCCTTGAGCAGGTCGACAAGTCCGTTGCGCGAGTAGAACCGCTTGCCGTTGAATATGATTGCGAGGCCGGTGTTGAGAAACGTGTAGTTCTTTATCATCGGGATGATGAACTCCTCGCGGTAGCGGTAGTCGCGGAATATCGTGGGGTCGGGGGTGAAGCGCACAAGTGTGCCCGACGGCTGCTCGGATGGGATGATGTCCCCCTCGGCGACAATCTCGCCGCAGGAGTAGTCGACGCTCTTGCTGTGCCCCTCGCGTGCGCTCTCGATGAAAAAGTCGGTCGACAGGGCGTTGACGGCCTTGATGCCGACACCGTTAAGCCCGACCGATTTCTTGAATGCCGCCGAGTCATACTTGGCGCCGGTGTTCATCTTGGACGACACGTCCACCAGTTTCTCCAACGGGATGCCGCGCCCGTAGTCGCGCACCGACACTGACGTTTCATCGACGTTGACCACGACCTGCTTGCCGCACCCCATCATGTACTCGTCGATGGTGTTGTCCATCACCTCCTTCAACAGCACGTAGATGCCGTCGTCGGAGTTGGTCCCGTCGCCGAGCTTGCCTATGTACATGCCGGGACGACGCCTTATATGCTCCTTCCAGTCGAGCGTGACGATAGTGTCGGCTCCGTAGCTGTCGGTGGCTTCCTGAGACGTTGCCGTGTCTTGGTCGATGGGCTGGATAAGGTCTTCTTCTTCGGTCATGGTCGGTGTTGAAATGTGTGATGCTTTAATAGAGGCAAATTTAGCAAATTTCCCTCTATTGACAAAATCTCTATTGACACCACATGAATAAAAGCGGCGTCAGAGAAGGAATTTGGCGGCGATGGATATGCCACGGCCTCCTGCGGCGGTATAACGGTAGGCCATCTGATAGAACATGCGCCGCCACGGGTTTTTCTCCCGTGACATAACCTCGCCCAGCAGCCGCTTTGCGTGCGGGCTGTTTTCGCGTCGGTAGTGTGCGGCGAGGATGACGCGTCGCAGCTCGATGTAACGCAGCTCGCGCCAATGGCCTGTGGCGGCGAGAGTCTCGCCACAGCGGTCGAGTGCTTTTTCCCAGACCTCCGGACGGGATGAGAAATCTGTGCCTGTGATTGACTCTGTCTGTTGGTATGTGTCGACGGTAATCCCCTTCAGCTTGATTATGCAGGGTTTACGCCGTAGGGTGAGGAGACGCATTCCAAGCTCATAGTCATCCCACCCTTTCATCTCCTCGTCCCATCGTCCTGCTGCAAGGAAAAGGTCGGTGCGCGCAGTGTAGCGTTGGGTGGCGAGCGAAGCATGGAATATATTGGAATACAGGCTTTTATTGAAAGTAAGTATTCGCGTCGCGCCATTGGCAAAGTGATGGCGTATGTCATATCCGGCTATGTCGGCATCGGGATGCCGGGCGAAGGCCTCCATGACTTTTTCGACATGGGACGGGCCCATTGTATCGTCAGAGTCAAAAAACATGGTGTACGGGGTGGTCACGGCGTCAAGCCCGCGATTACGCGCCGCCGGCGCCCCCGGGGCGGACTCCTGCAGTATAGTGATGTCAAACCCCTCATGCCGGTGGGTGTCGGCCCACTGGGTGATGACCTCAAGCGAGCCGTCGGTTGAGTTGTTGTCCACCACGATGAGCGATATGGGACGGAATGTCTGCCCGTATACGCTGTCGAGCGTGCGCGTGACTATATGCGCGCGGTTGTATACGGGTATTACTATGGTTATCGCTGGCGGCTGCATGACGTGGCTTTTAGGGCTTGTTTAGAGCCTGTTTAATAATGAAGCAACGTGATATTCGGGCATAATATTGTGATGTTTATGGCGGTTGTGCTATCTTTGTGGATGAATGACAGCATGACTATAGTATTATGAAGATTCTCTTGATGGGTGATGCGAGCAACTATCACATGACACTGGCGATAGGGCTGCGGTCGTTTGGCCACGAGGTGACTGTCGCCTCGGGCGGTTCAGGCTGGATGCGCACCGGGCGTGACGTCGACCTGTCGCGGCCATGGGACGGCAAGCTGGGTGGCGCGTTGCTGTGGGCTAAGGTGCGGCGGCTGTTGCCCCGGCTGTCGGGCTATGACGTGGTGCAGATTGTAAGCCCCAATTTCCTTGAACTCCGGCCTCATAGGATAAGGCATGTGTTTGACGAGCTTCGGACACGTAATGGTGCGGTGTTTCTTACGGCACTCGGCAATGATTCCCGCTACGTGGAGTTTGCGGGCGACCCCTCGCGGTTGCGCTACAGCGAGTGGCAGGTGGGTGGCGTGCCGACACGTCATGCCGTCGAGGCCGCACAGACGCGGCGTGAATGGCTCGGTGAGGAACTGAGGCTGCATGACAACTACATTTATTCCAATATTGACGGTATCGGAACGGCTCTGTACGAGTACCACGCCTGTTGCAGGGAGATGAGGGATGCCCCCGACCTGCAGTATTGCGGCATCCCGGTTGACACTGACGCGGTGGAGCGCACATGCTGCCTCGATATCCCCGGCAAGGTGAGGATTTTTGTCGGATTGCAGCGCGGGCGCATGGCCGAGAAAGGCACTGACCGTATGCTTGCTGCGGCACAGGAAGTGGTTTCGCGTCATCCCGACAAGGCCGAGCTGGTGGTGGTGGAGAACAGACCCTACGACGAATACATAGAGCTGATGACGTCAAGCCATGTTATGCTCGACCAGCTCTACTCCTATACCCCCGCGACCAACGCGCTGCTGGCTATGGCGCGTGGCATGACTGTGTTGAGCGGTGCCGAGCCTGAATATTACGACTTTATCGGCGAGCGTGATAATCATCCGATAGTGAATGCCATACCCGATGACGAGACCTTGCGTCGGCAGATTGAGGAGGTGGTGATGCACCCCGGGAGGCTTCCGCAGGTGGGGGCACAAGGACGCGAATTTGTGATGAAGCATAATGACAGCCGTGTGGTGGCTGAAAGATTTATGGAATTATGGCAGCGAAACTTGAAGTGCTGATATGCACATTCGGAGAGGACGGGCTCGACCGTGTGGCGGCTATGGGATTGCCGAGGGTCGATGGCGTGGGTTATCTCGTGTCGTGGCAGAAAGGGTCTCGGGGGGTGAGCGTCGCCCGTCCGCAAGGGCTTATGCGTGATGACGTGAAGGTGTACGTTTCCCCGACCGTCGGGCTGAGCCGCAACCGCAACGCCGCCCTATCCCATGCTACGGGCGACATATGCCTTGTCGCCGACGATGACCTGCGCTACACCGCCGCCGGATTGCGTGCGGTGATGGACGCCTTTGACCGCAGGCCCGGTATGGATGTGGCGGCTTTCATGTATCGGAGTGAAGGCGACGCTAAGGCATACCCCCGTCAGGAGTGTGACTTGACACGCCGGATTCCAAAAGGTTGGTTCCTTACGTCGTTTGAACTGGCTTTCCGTCGTTGTAGCATCGGCTCGTTGAGGTGGAACGAGTTGCTGGGCATCGGTGCGCCGGTGCTTTCGGCAGGGGAGGAGGAGCTGTTGCTGTGGCAGATGAGGCAACGGGGACTACGCTGCCGTTTCATACCCGAGACGATAGCCGTGCATGACGGCCCGACGACAGGCTTTCGCCGTGTCGCCGAGCCGTCGGTGTTGATGTCGAAAGGGGCTGTGTGGCGTGTGACACATCCCTATACCGCGCCGTTGCGCATCCTCCTCAATGCATGGAGGGAGAGACGCGCCGGGCGAATGTCGTTTGCCCACGCGCTAAGGCACGTGGCGGCGGGATATGCATATGCCATGCGCAATCTTGATTCACAGGGTAATCCTTGTGTCACCACATAGGGGTGAACGGCTGGGAACGCTGTAGCTTGTCGTTGACGCATCCATGAAATTGCGACGACTTGGCTGTGTCGAGTTTGAGCACTGGTGCGCCGGGGTAAAGGTCGAGTCGGCGCAGGTCGATGTTGAACATGTCGCGGTCGGCTGAAAACTTGAAGTGGTATACGCAGCTTTTAGTGTCGGCAATGCTTGTCCACTGTGTCGATGACAGGTTGGCTTCCCCCTCAAGTTCATAGCCTAATGGGACTGCGACGCTGCCCATGATTGAGGCGACTTCAGCCACCCCCTTGTCGGCATCGACAGCCGTCGGAAGGTGGTGTACGAAAAATGACGCGCGTACAAATCGGTCGGCCGAGCGGACAGTCCCGGGCAACATGTTTTTGCCGCCTACCCGCTCCCAGTATTTGTTGATGGCGAGCATGTCGGCAAATGGCGGGTCATTGGTCAGCACCTGGTAATCGCGTGACATGTACATGTCGAGTTGGCCGTTCTGGTACTCCATGATGAGTGTCACGCCGGTGGGATCGGTGAGTGCCCAGTGGAGCAGGGATGCTGTGCCCCCGTCAAAAGTCTTTCCGAATATGGCGAAGTCGTTGTTGTCGAGCCATTGCTTGGCTTCGGCGACAGTTGCGAAATTGTCAAGGAAGTAGCTCACGAGCACTGCGAGGCTCATCACCGGAGTGTTGCCGTCGCCGGTCGCCTCCCGGTATATGCTTCCCTTGCAGAAAAGCCCGTTCATCACAAGCCCTTTCTCGTTCATCCCCTCCGTGACGCCCTCGTCGTATCCTACGGCAATGACCGAGCCGTATTTTGATACCCATTGCAGCATCGGGCCGTCGGGCATACTCTGCCTCTCGATGCCACGGGGATAGACATAGAGATTGGTGGGGATTGGAGTGCGCCAGTCGAGTGTACGGCCTACTATTGTTAGCTCGTTGTCGCCTAACAGCACCACGCGGGAACATGCGTCGCTCTTGGCGGGAGCGAAGAATGCGGCGCCCATCATGGCGAGCGGCAGGAAAATGCATGAAAGTTTCATCGGGATTATTGCGTTATGTGATTTCTATAACGTAATAACCCCGAAGTGGAGGGTAAGGTTCGGCAGTATTACATGTACTTGTCGACCGTGGCCCCGAGACGGGTCACATCGGTGACGCGCTCCACAAGGTCGCCGTGGCGGTCGATGATGAATGTCGCCGGGAGGTCGGTCACGTTGTAGCGCAGCAGGGCTTCCGAGCCGTCGGCGGGGGAGTTGTAGACGGTAATCCACGGCAGGTTCTTGGCCGACTGACGCCACTTGAACTCGTCCGGGTCGACCGATACCTGGTATATCTCCAGTCCCGCGCCCTTGCGCGAGTCGTAGACCTTGGCAAGCTCGCGGTTGAACGCCGGAGATGCCTCGACGTCATAGACCGTAAAATTGAGCACGATGACCTTTCCCTCCTTGGCGAGCGAGGCGAGGCTGTGGGGCTTGCCCCCTTCGTCCATGAGGTTGATGTCAAACAGTTGCGCCTCCGAGGCATAGATGGTGTCTGTAGGAAGCGAGGCCGAGCGTCGGCGGTTGTTCAGGTAAAGGCTTTTGAGGTAGCGTGTGCGCGGGTCTGTGGGGCGGTATTGGTCAAAGGCGTTGGCTACGGCTCCGATGATGCGCAGGTCGGCCCGGTTGTCGGGATTGAAAAGCGGCATCCCGTTGACTCTCTTGGATATTATATAATATGTCACAATGCCTGCCGGGTCGCCTATCACCATTCCCCCAAGCTCGCGCTTGAACAGGGAGTCGGTCATCGCTGCCTCCACCCCCTTTGAGGCGACAAGGCTGTTGATGCGGCGCTCCACGTCGGCAAGCATCGTGGCTGATGTCGAGCCTTCGAGAGTGTATCCTTCGGCGGGACGGGAGATGTCGGTCTTCACGGTTACGGTCTCGATGGAGTCGATGGGAAAATAGATTGTCGCGTCGGCTGTGCGCAGACGGTAGATGTCGGGATAGCCCATTGCCTCGTGGGAAATGGAGAATGAGCCGTCACCTGCGACCTTGGTCGAGTCGAGCGCATACCAGTGGCCGTTGTCGGCGGCTTCAAGCACCACTGTCTTCTCTTCTGCTCCGGCAAGCGTGCCTTTTACTTTCCATTGGTTGCCGTTGCATGATGCGAGCATCAAGGCCGCAGCGGCGAGGGGATATATCTTTTTCATAATCATTGTCAGGTTTATGGCGGCAAAGTTAGCAATTAGCCTTGAAATGCCAACTATGCCGGAGACGAAAGATTCAGGCCGTCGAGCAGGGTGGTGTACAGGGCTATGGCATCCCGTATCTCGGAGAGCAGGATATACTCGTCGGCTGTGTGGGAACGTGCCGAGTCGCCGGGGCCGAGTTTCAGGCTCTGCCACGGCATGAGGGCCTGGTCGCTGAGGGTGGGGGAGCCGAATGGCTCTGCGCCGAGCGTCACAAGACGCTGCACGATAGGGTGCGACGGGTCGATGCGCGACGAGTTGAGGCGCGTGCTGCGCGGGGTGAGCGTGGCGTCGGGCACGGCGGCACGGATGAGGTCGAGGGTCTCGGGATTGCTGTATGCGTCGGTGGTGCGGATATCGGCGACAAAGGTGCAGCGGTCGGGGACAACGTTGTGCTGTGTGCCGGCGTTTATTTGTGTGACCGATATTTTCACCGGTCCGAGCGTCGGCGACTCGACGGGCAATTTCAGCTCACGCAGTTTATCGATGACAGGTATGGCGCGGTATATGGCGTTTATTCCCTCGTTGCGTGCCGCGTGTCCCGAGCGGCCTGTTACCTCACCGTCGAGCACCATCAATCCTTTTTCGGCAATCGCCGGCTGCATCCCTGTCGGCTCGCCGACGATGGCGACTGTCACTGCGGGGAGCATCGGGATGGCTGCCTCGATGCCGTTGCGGCCGCTCACCTCCTCCTCGGCCGAGGCAAGGAACACGAGATTATAGCTGCGTTTTCGCGGGGCGAGATAGCGGAATGCGGCAAGGAGCGACACGAGCGGTCCTCCCGCGTCGTTGCTCCCGAGTCCATAGAGGCGTCCATCCTCCTCGGCCGGGGTGAACGGGTCGCGTGTCCATCCCGCCACAGGCTTGACGGTGTCGATGTGGGAGTTGAGCAGCAGGGTGGGGCGTGACGGGTCATAACCGGGGGCTATGCTCCACACGTTGTTGCCGAGGCGTGAGGCCGCGTGTCCGTTTCGCTCCAGAAATCGCTGCACGCAGTCGGCGGCGCCTGTCTCCTCGCGTGAGACGGATGGAGTGGCTATAAGCTCCTTCAGCAGGTCTATGGCATCGTAGTATAGTTCGTCTGTCTCCATGTTGGTCTTGTTTTGCCTGCAAAGTTACGACTTATAGCGGAGATGGGGATATATAAATGTTAATATAAGTGCAGTAATGTTGTGAAATTCAAAATGAACGTTAACGCCACGGTGAAAAGCCACTGCTGTATGTTTTTATATTGTGGAATAGGCGTACATTTGCGCCGTTATAAACTATTTATATGCCAAATACGCTGACAGACTTAATCGTCAAGCAGGCATTGCGGTATGGCGACCGCCCCGTATTTGCCTATAAGACAAGCCTTGATGGCGAGTGGATTGATTGCTCATGGAACAGCTTCAGCCGTCAGGTCGACACTGTCGCCTGTGCGCTTGAGATACTTGGACTGGAGGAGAACGACGCGATAGCTGTTTTCTCATCCAACCGTCCTGAAATACTTGTCACTGATTTTGCCGCCTATGCCAACCGTGTCGTGCCGGTGTCGATCTATGCGACCAGCACCCGTTCCCAGGTGGAATATATAATAAAGGACGCCTCTGCGCGTATGCTCTTTGTGGGCGACCGCAAGCAATATGAGATAGCCCGTGCTATCGATATCCCCGGATTGCGGATAATCACCTACGATGACGTCCCCTGTGACGAGGGGGATACGACCACCATGCCGTTTTCACAGCTCATGAAGTTGGGCGCATGTGCATCGGCCGATTGCCATGATGCGGTCGAGAGGCGTCGCCGCCGTGCCACTGCCGACGATATCGCCACGCTCATCTACACCTCGGGCACCACCGGCGAGCCAAAGGGCGCGGTGCTCACCCATTCATGCTTCAACGCGGCCATGGAGATACACCGCGAGCGGCTCACGTCGCTGTCCGACAAGGATACGTCGGTCTGCTTCCTTCCGTTGAGCCATATATTTGAAAAGGCCTGGACCTACTTCTGCATGTACATGGGGATGAAGGTATATATCAACTTTGACGTGCACGACATACAACGCACCGTGCGTCAGGTCAAGCCGACATGCATGTGCAGCGTGCCACGCTTCTGGGAGAAGGTCTACACGGCCGTGCAGGAGAAGATGGGCGCGATGAAGGGCTTCAGGCGCATGATGGTCAACATGGCGTTGAAGGTGGGTCGCCGACGCAATCTCGGCTATGTGCGCATGGGCAGGAAAGTGCCGCCGCTGCTTGAGATGCGGTACAGGTTCTTCTATAAGAAAGTCTTCCTGCCGATGCAGCGCGTCATAGGCATACAGCATGGGAACATATTCCCCACCGCCGGCGCGCCACTCAGCTCCAACATAGTGGAGTTCCTGCACTCATGCGGCATAAATATCGTTATCGGTTACGGGCTGTCGGAGACGACCGCCACAGTGACCTGCTATCCCTACGTGGGGTATGAGATTGGGACAGTGGGCACGGTGATGCCGCGTGTCAGGGTGAGACTCGGCGAGAACAACGAGATTCTTGTCAAGGGGCCGACGGTGATGCGCGGTTATCTCAACAAGCCCGAGGCCACGGCCGAGGCGTTTACCGACGACGGATGGTTTCGCACAGGCGACGCCGGGCGCATTGACGAGACCGGCGCCCTGATACTCACCGAGCGCATCAAGGACTTGTTCAAGACCTCAAACGGCAAGTATATCGCTCCGCAGGCCATCGAGAGCCGTCTCGGCGAGGACCCCTATATCGAGCAGGTGGCTGTCATAGGCGACCAGCGCAAGTTTGTCTCGGCCATCATCGTGCCGGCCTACGAGGCGTTGAAGGAGTATGCCGCCATGAAGAAGATAAAATACGGCTCGCTTGAGGACCTGCTGAAAAACAGCGAGATAATAAAGCTGATACAGGAACGCATCGAGCGGTTGCAGCGCGGTTTTGCCTCATTTGAGCAGATAAAGCGTTTCACTCTGCTCCCCCACGCTTTCTCCATGGAGAGCGGCGAGCTGACCAACACCCTCAAGATACGCCGTCCCGTCATCAACCGCCGCTACGCCCGCGAGATAGATGCGATGTACAGCTATTAGAGACCGGAGGCCCCATGGCCCGATAAGACAATAGGCCGTCTAATAAGTCAGATAGGCCCTATAAGGCTTATTTGGCCTATTGGACCTATTGTCCTGTCAGCCCTTGCGTGGCTCAAAAACAACAGCTATATTTGCATTATCATAAAGTAATAGAGTCAGTATTAACCGAAAAATTCTTGAATTGATGATTACTCAGGAACAGCTAAAAGAGACTTTTGAACGCAAGCTCGCGTTGAGGAGGTATCTTTGACATCGACAGTAAGAAAATAGAAGTTGAGGAGGAGGAGCTGCGCACCCATGTGCCAGACTTCTGGGAACACCCCAAAGAGGCGCAGGCCCAGATGAAAAAGGTCAAGGACCTTCACCAGTGGATTGACGGTTACACCGAGATTGACAAGGCGGTCGATGAGCTGCAGCTCGCGTGGGACTTCCACAAGGAGGGGCTTGTCGAGGAGGATGAGATAGACCGTATGTATGCCGACGCGATGGCAAAGATTGAGGCATTGGAGCTGCGCAACATGCTCCGCCACGAGGAGGACAAGCTCGGCGTAGTGTTGAAAATCAACTCCGGGGCCGGCGGCACCGAGAGTCAGGACTGGGCGCAGATGCTCATGCGCATGTATCTGCGCTGGGGCGAGAAACACGGCTACAAGACCACCATATCCAATATACTTGAGGGCGACGAGGCAGGCATAAAGTCGGTGACGATAAACATCGACGGCGACTATGCCTACGGCTACCTCAAGAGCGAGAACGGCGTACACCGTCTCGTGCGCGTGTCCCCCTATAATGCCCAAGGCAAGAGAATGACCTCATTTGCCTCGGTGTTTGTCACTCCGCTTGTCGACGACACCATAGAGGTCAACGTCGAGACGGCACGCCTGTCGTGGGACACGTTCCGCTCGGGCGGCGCGGGAGGTCAGAACGTCAACAAGGTGGAGTCGGGCGTGCGCCTGCGCTACCAGTTCAAAGACCCATACACGGGCGAGGAGGAGGAAATCCTCATCGAGAACACCGAGACCCGCGACCAGCCCAAGAACAAGGAGAACGCCATGAGGCAGTTGCGCTCCATCCTTTATGACAAGGAGCTGCAGCACCGTCTTGCCGAGCAGCGCAAGATTGAGGACTCCAAGATGAAAATCGAGTGGGGCTCGCAGATACGCAGCTATGTGTTTGATGACCGCCGCGTGAAGGACCACCGCACCAACTGGCAGACATCCGATGTCAACGGAGTGATGGATGGCGATATTGACGAATTTATCAAGGCATTCCTGATGGAATTTGCAGGAAGCGCCGATGCAGACTGACTTCCAAGAATATGAAACAGAGACTCACGATAGTGAAAGTCGGAGGCAAGATTGTCGAGGAGCCGCAGACGCTCTCGACACTTTTGCGTGACTTTGCCGCCATCGAGGGGCCCAAGCTCCTCGTTCACGGCGGTGGCCGGTCGGCGACCAAAGTGGCTGCCGACCTCGGTATAGAGACCAAGATGGTCGACGGACGCCGCATCACTGACGATGACATGCTGCGCGTGGTGACGATGGTCTACGGCGGCCTTGTCAACAAGACGATTGTCGCCGGGCTGCAGGCCGCCGGGGTCAACGCCCTCGGAATGACAGGCGCCGACCTTGGCATCATACTCAGTGACAAGCGTCCTGTCAAGACCGTTGACTACGGTTGGGTAGGGGATGTCAGGCGTGTTGACGGCGCTATACTCGCCGACCTCATAAAGATAGGTGTCGTGCCGGTCATCGCGCCGCTTACCCATGACGGGGCGGGACATCTGCTCAACACCAATGCCGACACGATGGCCGGGGAGACTGCCAAGGGGCTTGCGCCGTTCTTTGACGTGCGTCTTGTGTTCTGCTTTGAGAAGGCCGGCGTGCTCCGCGACGAGAACGACGACAATTCGGTTATCACGGAGATGACACCTGCTGCCTACGCCTCATTGCGTGCCGACGGCATCGTGGTAGGCGGCATGATACCCAAGCTCGACAACGCCTTTGACGCCCTTTCGTCGGGCGTCGGGGAGGTAGTCATCACCAAGGCCTCCGCTCTCGATGACCTGTCGCGCGGCACACATGTCATAAAGGGGTAACTCAACATAACGTATTTTATAGTAGGGTCGCGACCTGTCGCGACCGCGAATCGGTTGGTTGTCGATATACCATCCACGCGGTCGCGACAGGTCGCGACCCTACTGTAAAATACGTTATCGGGGGATGTTGGGACCGAAAGGACGGTTGCCTCCTCCGCCGACCGGTGGCCGTGGTATGTTTGGCCCTGCGCCTACCGGTGGCCGTGGCACTCCGGGGCGTATTGTCCCCGGCAGATAGCCGCCGCCGTATACAGGTCCCTGTGGATACCACCATGCGGGTGTATTGTTCCACGAGTTATACCATATGTTTGTCCCTACGACGGGTATCGTCGGGCTTACCGTCACATATCCCGACGGGTAGTCGACCCCGACCCCGGTGTCATACCACATGTCGCATGAGGTGAACCCCGCCGACATGCCCCCAAGCAGTAGCGCGGTAGCCCAAAATCGTGACGATTTTATGTGAGACCTCTTATTCATCTTAATCTCCTTTTATATTAAGACGTCCGACCGGCGGCAAATGTTTATGGGCTATACGGGCAAAACGGCCTATAAGTGGTCTATAACTTTTATTAACTATTTTTAATTAGTGAGGATAATCCTTATGTGGAGCGGCGTCTTTAGCCGATATTTGATAAGCATGAATGTAAAATCTGTTTTATAACATATTTTCAATTTGTGGAATAACGATAAGATGACTAAATTTGTACGTAATAATCTGACCGATTTTAGAGAAAGCAGTCAACATTTATTCGCATATATAGCCTTTTTCGATGAGATTTTGCATTGATTAGATGATTCCTGAAATATTGATTCACGATTGGATTCACTTTTGATTCACCGATGTGGAGTTTTTTTGGAGAGGGCATATATTATACAAATTCATATATGTTTAACTTCTTAACATTAAATCATTATTCCAACAAAAATGAGAAAACTGTATCTTAGTTTGTTGGCGTTATTGATGGCCTCCCCGGCGTTTGCCCAGTCCTCGTCAGCCACGATAACAGCCAATCCATCGCCTGCGGTGACAACCAAGGCGTTGGAAGTGAAAATCCAGACCGATGATTTTGGCAGTGATGTATATTGTTACACGTGGGCCTTTGTCGGGAGTACCGAGAAAGAAGCCGCCTCGTGGACCGCTGTCAACAACAACGCCAAGTTCAAGATGACGGGCAGTGGCGGCAACTACACCATCAAGATTGACGACATTCAGTCATTCTATGGCCTGTCTGACACCGAGATGGAACAGCTCAACAAGCTCGGCTTTATCGCCAAGACTGTGGGCGGCAAGCAGTGTCAGGACCAGTTTGTCGAGGTTGTGCAGGGCCGTCGCAACGCCTACGGTGGCGGCGAGGGTACCCAGGCAAGCCCCTTCGTGCTCAACACCGCAGCCCATTTCACCGAGTTTGCCTCCACCCCGAGCGACTGGTCGGCAGATACTTACGTTAAACTTGACGCTGACATCACCGTAGGCAACATCAGTGCCGTCGGCTCCAAAGGATCGCCCTACAAGGGACACTTTGACGGCGCCGGCCACACTGTCAAGGGTGCCACCGTCAGCTCCACTGCCCTCGGCTCGGCCGCAGGTCTTTTTGGCGCCATTGACGGTGCCGAGATTCACGACCTCGGAGTCATTGACGTCAATGTCACCGGCTCGACCTATGTCGGCGGTCTTGTGGGCTACGTGCTCTCGGGCAACATAAGCCGTTGCTTCGTGACCGGCAGCGTGACCGGCTCGTCTATCTGCGTCGGCGGTATCGCCGGCGAGAACTACGGCACGATTTCCGACTGCTATTCCTATGTAAATGTAAGCAATCCCGACGACTATGCCACCGGCGGCATCGTCGGCAAAAATCTCGGCGTCATCAAGAACACCTATGCCACCGGCCAAGTCTCGGGCAAAGGTTATGTCGGAGGTGTCGTCGGCGCCAACTACGGCACCGTGTCCAACTCGGCAGGCATCAACGCAGGCATGAGGTCGTCACACAACTATGCCGCACGATTTGGCGGAAACAACAACTCGCGCAATAACGTGTCAGGCAACATCGCATGGGTTAATATGGTGAACGTATCCAACCCGTGGGCCTCTCACGGCGACCATGCCGAGACTGTAGAGAACGCCACCCTCACGGCGCAGAACACCTATCAGTCGCGCCTCGGCTGGGACTTCTCCAACGTATGGGAATGGAAGACTACCGAGAAGGGCGGTTTCCCCGTGCTCCGCAACATGGCCGGGCAGACCAACATCATGCCCGAGGATATCTACAGTGCATCCGACATCGACGAGATATTTGTCGGTGACGCCATGAAGCTCAACGTCTATCCCAACCCTGTCAGCGACGTGCTTCACATCACATCGGGCGACGGTATTGTCTCCTGTGAGCTTTACAGCCTCGCCGGCGCGCTTGTCGCATCGGCACAGCCCGACGGCGCCGCAGATGTTGAGATAGAGGTAGGCTCTGTAGCCAACGGCGTCTACATGCTGCGTGTGGTGACAGCCAACGGAGCTGAGATGATTAACAAGATTATCAAGAAATAACCTGAAAAGACACTTATATAGTAATAATGAAAAATAAGAGATTCACTATATGGCATAAGATAGGTGCCGTATGTGGTGCCGGATTGCTTGCCGCAGCCGCCTCGACGGCCGCAGTCAACAGCGGGGACGCCACGCTCGACAATCTGGAGATAAAGATTGACGGACAGAATATTGTCACAGGATTTTCCTCCAACAACAAGACTTACACCATAGAACTTGGCGAGGACGCCTCGTCGATGGCGACTTTCTCGGCAGTGCCCAAGGCATCCGATGCTGTGGTCGACATCAGCGTCAACGGCACGACGCTCACCAACCACTCTCTCGCCTCGCTCACCGGCGGCGACAACGTGGTGACATATGCCGTAAAGAGCGGCTCGCGCACCGAGACCTACACCGTCAACATCAAGACCCCGCAGGTCGTGCGTGATGAATATTTCACATGGAAAAATGCGAATATCTATTTCGTGCTTACCGACCGTTTCTACAATGGTGACACATCTAATGACAATTCCTACCATCGTAAGCGTCTTACAGGCGATGCCGATGTGGCTACTTTCCATGGCGGTGACATCAAGGGTCTGACTGAGAAGCTTGACTATCTTGACAAACTTGGTGTCAATGCCATATGGATCACCGCTCCCTACGAGCAGATGCACGGATGGACCGGTGGCAAAAATGATGCGTTCCCCCACTATGCGTTCCATGGATATTATGCCCTCGACTGGACATATATGGACCGCAACATGGGTACCATCCAGGATATGAAGGATTTCGTCACCGAAGCTCACAAGCGCGGTATCCGCGTCGTGATGGATATCGTGATGAACCACACCGGTTATAGTACCCTTGACGATGCCGTCGATTATGATTTCGCCAACTTCAACGGTACTCCTGAAGCTGGTTGGGTACCCTCCGGGAAGCCGTATTCCATGTGGTCAGAGAGCAACGAGATATCTTTCAATGCCGACGAACAGGGCAACTGGGGCAACTGGTGGGGTCCCTGGGTACGCGCATTCGGCGACCGCAGCTGGGCAGCGAACGCTGGTTTCGCTCCTGAAGGTGGCAGTGACTACACCAAGCCGCTGGCTGGCCTGCCCGACATCGTGACTGAGCGCACAACGCCGGTCGACATACCTCCGTTCCTCAAGCAGAAGTGGGAAGCTGAAAAGGGTGGCGACTATGACAACTACCGTCTGCCCAACCTTGAGGGCTGGCGCGCTGACAGCAAGGGCGCTCCCGCCGATTATATGATCAACTGGCTTGCCGGTTGGGTAGAATACTTCGGTATCGACGGTTTCCGCTGCGACACAGCCAAGCATCTTGAGAAGAGCCGTTGGAATCAGCTCAAAAACGCTTGTAACCAGGCTCTTAACAAATGGCGTAACTCTGACCGTGCCGACGAGTATGCCATGGGCTGGGATGAGGATTTCTGGATGACAGGCGAGGCTTTCGGCTGGGATCACGGTGATGTGGGTTACTTTACCGAAGGCGGCTTCGACTCCATGATCAACTTCGCTTTCAATTCCTCAGAAGGCAGCCAGGGACGCACTCCCTCTACCGAGGACTGGAGGTATTATGCCAACTATTGCAACGGCTCCAATGGCCGTCAGGTACTCAACTACGTTTCAAGCCACGATACAGGACTTCATCGTCCGGGTGACCAGAAGAAAGTTGCCACTATGCTTCTGCTCTGCCCCGGTGGTGCGCAGATATATTATGGTGATGAGACTTCTCGCCCCTACATGTCAAGCAACTGCGGCGGTGACCAGTCGATGATCACCCGCAGCGACTTCAACTGGGATGCTGTAGACAATGCTGACAACAAGCATTGGCAGACCATCGGTCAGTTCCGTCGCCGCAACGCTGCCGTAGGTGCCGGTACACAGACCGACCTCGGCTCAGATACTTACGGACGCAAGTTCTCCGAAGGTGCATACAGCAATGCTGTAGTCATCAAACTCAATACTTCAGCTGGTCAGACCTACACTGTCAGCGTCGGCGACCACTTTGCCGACGGAGCAAAGGTGATGGATGGTTACAACACCGCCAACACTGCTACTGTAACAGGTGGCAAGGTGACCATCCCCGCTTCTGGTCCTGTGCTGCTTCTTGAACCTTATGGTACTATCCAGCAAGGTCCTAATCCTCAGCCTGTCAAGCCGACCGTTACAGCCAATCCTCCTTCTGGTTCTACATTCACAGAAAGTGTGACTGTAACCCTACGCTCTACCCAGGGTGCTGACATCCATTATACTGTCGATGGCTCTACACCTTCGGAATCGTCAGAGACCTACAGCGCTCCGCTCACTTTCACTCAGACTACCACCCTCAAGACATACGTAAGCAACGCCAACGGCTCTAACGTCCAGACATTCACTTACACCAAGGGTCAGGCTCCAAAGCCTGTTGTGACAGCCAGCCCCGCAGGTGGTGAGTTTGAGGGCAGTGTCAGCGTGACACTCTCTGTCAATCCCGTAGGCACAGCCATCCATTACTCTACCTCCGGCACTGCTACGGCATCGTCACCTGTCTACTCCTCTGCTCTGACATTTACCGAGACCACTACGCTCTCTACCTATGTGGAGAATGCTGCCGGATCTAATGTACAGTCGTTCACCTACACCAAGAAGCAGGGCGGCGTTGACGAGCATTACGTATACTATGACGGCACATTCTCAGCTCCCCAGGTGTGGGCTTGGATTGACGGCAACACCAATTGCACTGTGGCAGGTAAATGGCCTGGTGACAACATGACCAAGAAAAATGGCAAATGGTATTGGGCTGTTCCCTCTGGCAAGTCTGTTCCGAAGATGATCATTATCCATGAAGGCGATAATAAGATAGGCGGTGGCGACTTGGATTATGTTGACAAAGTTACCTACCATCAGGACGGCACACATACCAGTGAAGAAACTCAGAAGCCTTCCATAACCATCAACCCCAACGGCGGTACTGTCAAGGGCTCTGCCACTATCACCGTTGTCATCAACAATGACGCAACTTCTATCAGCGGCACTTTCAATGGCGAGTCGCTGTCGCTTCAGAACGGCAGCAACAATGTCTCTGTCAGCCAGTATCTGACATCTGACAAGGCTACAGGTAGCCTCTCGGTATCGGCGACAAATGCCCAGGGCACTACTACTGCCAATGTTTCGTTCACTCGCGATGACTCAACCCCGGTCTATGAGGATAACCTTACAGGCGACTGGCGCGAGCTGTCAATCTATCAGGTGATGGTAGGTTCCTTCCAGCATGGCGACGGCGGTGCGTCAGGCTACAGCGACATGTGGGGTCCCGAAGGACACCGCAAAAACGGTAACCTCCGCGGCATTATCGATGCTCTTGACTACATCAAGGATCTCGGCATGAACGCCATCTGGATGACCCCCATCTTTGATTCTACCAACGGTCAGGGCGGCGAGAAGCTACAGGCTACAGGCTACTTCTGCACCAACTATTTCAAGGTTGACCCCAAATTCGGCACTGAAGCAGAGTTTGACGAACTCGTGCGCAAGGCTCATGAGAAGGGTATCTACATTATCCTTGATGGCGTTTTCGGCCATCATGGCGGTGTCAACTCTGCTTCGCCCAGTGGCAAGTGGATTGACAGCAGTACCGCTAACAATGTCCGCGGCACAGATGCCGGCAATGTATCATACCCAGGTTCTCTTGAATATTTCAAGGAAGTAATTAATTACTGGATGAACAAGGGCGTAGACGGTTGGCGTCTTGACCAGTGCTATCAGGTATACCAGGGCGGTCACAACTACTGGAAAGACCTTCGCGAAGAAGTGGAGCGCGTAGCCAACGAACGTAAGTCTCGCGGTGAGAAGTGGGGCACTCTCGGCTATATGGTAGGCGAGGACTGGACTGGAGCCGGCTCCATCACTGTCACCCAACAGGACGGTCTTAAGAGCGTCATGGACTTTGATGGCAAAGACAATATGGTGAATCTTGGATACGGTGTTGGCTCGATAGGCTGGTACCTTTCAAGTGATGCCGCTACCCGTGGTTACCGTGATTCAGGTGTCAATCCCACACTTTTCCTCTCTAACCATGACACATCCCGTGTAGGTGATTTTGTGGACGTTAATTCTAAGCCCAACGAACTCATCACCCGTCATGCAGCAGTCGCTGCTTACTCTGGTCCTACCTGCACATACTATGGTGACGAGATAGGTGATAAAAGTGGTAACGGTAACGCTGACAACAAGGCTCGCACATCTGGCCGTATCTCAGGTTTCAACCAGAACGAGCAGAAGGTACACGACTACACTGCCAAGTACTTCAAGGCTCGTGCTGCCAACCCGGCTCTCTGGCGCGGTACTGTAAGCCGTAAGGAGGGTAACAAGTGCGAGATTATCACAAAGACTGACTCGCAGACAGGCAACAAGGTAATCTGCATCTTCTCTGAGACTGACCAGAATGTCAGCATCGGCGGAAGCGGTATCGACCTCATCAACGGCGGCAACGTCAGCGGCACGGTCAACGTCCAGGCCTGGGTGCCTGCGTTCATCAAGATGAACTAATTACAGTTTACACGAAATCATAGATTTGAATCAGTAGTAATAGTTTACGTTAAGGAAAAACTATTATTCGTAGGATCCTATTCCCAGGCGGCCGGTGTGCGTGATGCATATCGGCCGCCGCTCTTTTATGAATTGATTAAATTATGCATTATGCATTGTGCATTATGAATTATTTAAGGTAACTTTGCATCCGATTTATAATTTGTAACGTAAAACAGAGACTATGAGAGTAGCTATCGTCGGTGCATCGGGCGCCGTGGGTCAGGAATTTTTGAGAGTCCTCGACCAGCAGAATTTTCCCGTTGATGAACTCCTGCTTTTCGGCTCAAGCCGCAGCGCGGGCAAGACCTACACATTCCGTGGCAAGGAAATCACCGTCAAGGAGCTGAAGCACAACGACGACTTCAAGGGGGTAGACATAGCCTTCACGTCGGCCGGTGCCGGCACGTCAAAGGAGTTTGCCGAGACCATCACTAAGTATGGCGCGATAATGATTGACAACTCGTCGGCATTCCGCATGGACGACGATGTACCCTTGGTCGTGCCCGAGGTCAACGGCGATGACGCCTTCAACACACCCCGCAACATAATCGCCAACCCCAACTGCACCACCATACAGATGGTAGTGGCCCTGAAGCCTATCAACGACCTGTCGCCCATCAAGCGTGTGCACGTGGCCACCTATCAGGCTGCGAGCGGTGCGGGTGCGGCAGCGATGGATGAGCTGGTCAACCAGTATGCCCAGCTGCAGCGCGGCGAGGAGCCTACGGTGGAGAAGTTTGCCTACCAGCTGGCCTACAACGTCATCCCTCACGTGGACGTGTTCCTCGACAACGGCTACACCAAGGAGGAGATGAAGATGTACAACGAGACCAAGAAAATCATGCACGCCCCCAAGCTCGACGTCAGCGCCACCTGTGTGCGTGTGCCCGTGATGCGTGCCCACTCCGAGGCGATATGGATTGAGACCGAGCGTCCTGTCAGCGTCGCCGAGGCCCGCGAGGCATTCGGGAAGGGAGAGGGGCTCGTGGTGGTCGATGACACCGCCGCCAAGCGTTATCCCATGCCCCTTGAGGTTGCCAACCAGGACCCCGTGTACGTCGGACGCATCCGCAAGGACCTCACCAACGACTGCGGCCTGTCATTCTGGGTGGTCGGCGACCAGATAAAGAAGGGCGCCGCCCTCAACGCCGTCCAGATAGCCCTGTACATGCTCGCCCACGGCAAGCGGTTTTAGGACTACGCACCCTGTAGCCAACACCATTTTTTTGACATAAGGACATAGGGACATAAGGACATAAGGGCTACGCAATGTGACCGTTGGAGTTGTTGCGTAGCCCTTATGTCCTTATGTCCCTATGTCTCCATCCCTTTCCGTCCCCTGTGTCTCCATGTCCCTATGTCTAAAACCTTTTTGAGCTTATGTCAAAAATCGCTAAATTTGCACTATCTAATATGTAATCGACTCACGGCCGATGGAACTGCTCAACATACCGCTCCCGTTCACCAACCCGGTGCTCATCTTTTTCACCGTGCTGGTGATAATACTGCTTGCGCCACTGTTGCTCAACAGGCTCAAGATACCCCATATCATCGGCATGATTGTGGCGGGCGTGTGTGTCGGCCCCTATGGGTTCAATCTGCTTGCCCGCGATTCGAGTTTTGAGATATTCGGGCAGGTGGGCATCCTGTACCTGATGTTTCTCGCCGGGCTGGAAATCGACATGTACCATCTGAAGAAAAACCTCAAGCGGGGGCTTGGATTCGGGTTGTACACCTTTTTCGTGCCCATGATTGTAGGTACGGTGGCGAGTTTCTACCTGCTGCGGCTCGACTGGCTCACCTCCACACTGCTGGCGTCGATGTATGCCTCCCACACCCTTATCGCCTATCCCATAGTGTCGCGTCTCGGGCTTACCAAGTCGCCGGCGGTTATTATCACCATCGCCGGCACGATAGTCACCGTGCTTGGTGCCCTCATAGTGCTTGCCGTCGTGGTGGGCATCCACAGGGAGGGGGAGTTTGACGGCGCCGAGCTGCTGAGACTGCTCGGCTATCTTGTCGTCTACTGCATCGCGGTGGTATACGTCTACCCGAGGCTCACACGGTGGTTTTTCAAGAAGTACAACGATGCCGTGACGCAGTTTATCTATGTCCTCGCGCTCGTGTTTCTCGCCAGCTATGCCGCCCAGGTGATAGGGCTGGAGAGCGTTCTCGGCGCGTTCTTCGCCGGGCTTGTGCTCAATCGTTATATACCCAACATCTCGCCGCTGATGAACCGCATAGAGTTTGTCGGCAACGCCATTTTTATCCCGTACTTCCTCATCGGTGTCGGGATGCTCATCAACGTGGAGGTCCTTGCATCGAGCTGGGACACGCTCTATGTCGCCGCCAACATGAGCATCGTCGCCACGGCGTGCAAGTGGCTCGCGGCGTGGATGACGCAGAAGTCGTTCCGCATGCCGGCGGTCGACCGCAGCATGATGTTCGGCCTCTCCAACGCCCAGGCCGCCGCCACGCTCGCGGCTGTGATGATAGGCTTCGGCCTTGGGATATTTGACGAGTCGATACTCAACGGCACGATAGTGATGATACTCGTCACGTGCGCCATCTCGTCGATAGTCACCGAGCGCGCAGCCATGCGCATGAAGGTCGACACCCTTGAACAGGAGGTCGGCGACCGCATAGGCGGCATACGCGACAGCCATACCCTCATATCGGTCTCCAACCCCGTGACGGCACAGGGGCTTGTGACTCTCGCGCTGCTGATGCGCAACCAGTCGGGGCGCAACAAGCTCTATGCCCTCCATGTGCGCAACGACAATTCGGCCGGCGCCCGTGCCATCGGCCGCAATTCGCTCGATGTCGCCGAGCAGACGGCAGTGAGCGCCGATGCCTCGCTGACCCCGATAGAGCGTTATGACCTCAACACGGTCACCGGGCTGCTCAACACCATCGAGGAGCGCGACATCACCGAGGTGATTATCGGGTTGCACCGCAAGACGACGGTCATCGACAGCTTCTTTGGCACCAAGATTGAGCAGTTGCTCAAGTCGACCAACCGCATGGTGGTGATAACGCGCTGCTTTATCCCGGTCAACACGGTGACGCGCATCGTGGTGTCGGTCCCCCCAAAGGCGCAGTTTGAGACCGGATTCACCCGCTGGGTCGCCGCAATAGCCAACCTCACGCGACAGCTCGGTTGCAGGGTGATATTCTGCTGCAACAACGACACCATGAAGCTCATACGCGGAGTGATACACAAGGAGCGGTACGAGATACGCTACGAGCAGCGTGAGGTCGGGGAGTGGGACGACTTTGTGCTCCTCGCCAACCGCATCCTCGACGATGACCTCTTTATCGTCGTCGGCGCGCGGCGCACGTCGGTGTCGTTCAACCCCGACATGGATGCCATGCCCGAGTTCCTGCAGCGATATTTCTCCCACAACAATCTCATAGTGCTCTACCCCGAGCAATTCGGGCAGGAAGTGCCGTTGACATCATTCGTCGACCCGCTTGCAACCGACATCTCGGCCACCCCCTCGGCGCTGTGGCTCTATCTGCGCGGGTGGTATCGCGCCGCAATAGGGGTGAAAAAGCGTCTCACCCACCGCAACCGCCGACCCAAGATTGACCTGTAAACGAAATCATGACATATGGAAAATGAAATCATGACATATGGAAAATATAGTATTGTTTGACGAGCCGCAGGTGCGCGGCAACCTCCTTCCCATCACGTTCACCCGCCCTGTGGCCGACATAAGGCAAGGTATCCTGACTATCCGCGAGAAGTGGGAGCGAGTGCTCCCCGGCGCATATTCCTATCTGACGCAGGACTACCTGCGCGTGAAATATCCGATGGCCGATGCTCCCGAGTCGCTTTTCATCGCCGGTCACCTGTCGCCCGACGCGTGTCTCGTCGAGGCGGTGCGGGGACTCGCTTCCGGCGAGGCTCTCGTAAACGGCGGCGAGACGTTGGCCTATCGTGGGAGCGTGGCCGGCTTTGAGGCTAAATCTTATGGCTCGGTGAAAGAATATGACGGTGAAATCACGGCCATCAACATGCTGTATGACATATTCATGGGCAACGGCGATGCCATACGCCGCGACTACCGCCTTGTTACGGCGGGGCGCGTGAGCGCCGCGTTGAGCGACACATGCACTGTGGTCGGGCCGGCGATGACGGAGGACGGCACCCCCTCGATATTTATAGAGGAGGGCGCGACAGTCGAGGGTGCCGTCATCAATGTCAAGAACGGCCCTGTGTACATCGGACGCGACGTCGAGGTGATGGAAGGCGCGTGTCTGCGGGGGCCTATAGCCCTGTGCACCCATTCGGTCATCAATATGGGCACGAAAGTATATCCCGACACGACAATCGGCCCGTGGTGTAAGGTCGGCGGCGAACTTAACAACGTCGTGATGATTGGCTATTCCAACAAGGCGCATGACGGATTCCTTGGCAATGCCGTGATAGGGGAGTGGTGCAACCTCGGCGCGGGTGCCGTCGCATCCAACCTCAAGAACGACTACACTGAGATAAAGCTGTGGAACTATCCCGCACACCGCTTTCTCAAGACGGGGCTGCAATTCTGCGGCCTGATAATGGGAGACCACTCCAAGGCCGGCATCAACACGATGTTCAACACCGCCACGGTCGTAGGGGTGGGGTGCAACATCCATGGCGCAGGATTCCCGCGCAACTTCATCGCCTCGTTCAGCGAGGGTGGCAACGCCGGCTTCTCCGACGTGCAGCTCTCCAAGTTTTTCGACATCGCACGCCGCGTGATGGCACGCCGCCATGTCGACCTGACCGATACCGACCGCGCCATGTTTGAAAACATCTACGCCATCGCCGAGACCTACAAATAGCCCGGTTGGATGACGTTTAATCAGTACAAAAGTAGGGTCGCGACCTGTCGCGACTGCGACAAATGAAATTCTGTTCCGCCATTTAATTTCAACCAATAAAAAATGTGCACACCACACCGCAAATATCCACGTGCCAAATTCCATGGCTATAATGGAGGCATGTACTTTGTGACGGTATGCACTCGTGACAAGCAATCCTATTTCGGTCAAATACGTAACGACAAGATGCAGCTATCCCCTTTGGGCGTAATACTGGAGGATAACCTGTCTGACCTCTCTCGTCATTTTCCGGATGTTGAAGTCCCGCTGTCGGTCGTGATGCCCAACCATTTTCATGCCATAATCGTGATAAAGAAAGGACATACTGTCTCCCATGAAAATATGGGACGTCTTAATCTCTCCGCCCGGCTCGCGGTCGCGACAGGTCGCGACCCTACGTTGGCTACGCACTATAATTCGCGGTTGGCGACTGTTGTCGGCTCTATAAAGTCACATGTGACGAGGTGCGCACGGCAGAATGCTATTGTTTTCGGTTGGCAGCCACGCTATCATGACCACATTATACGCAATGAGCGCGATCTCAATAATATCGCCGATTACGTCGAAAACAATGTTGCCCGTTGGGCAAGCGATTGCTTCTATCAGGAACGGCAATAGTGTAAGGAATGTATCGCAAAACGACTGATTTATGGCGACCTGTCGCGACCCTGCATGTGTATTTATGATATTGGATATAATGTATTGATAATGAATAAAATAGCCGATTTTAATAGGGGGGGGGTAAGTAAATCTCCCCGCCAGTCCAACTTTGAGTTGCTGCGTATCGTGGCGATGTTGCTTGTGTTGGTGGTGCATGTCGATTTCTTCTCCCTGGGGGTGCCTTCCGATGCCGATATAGCGGGGAATCCCGTGTCATCGGCAATGAGGTATATTGTGGAGTCGCTTGCCCTGGTATGCGTCAATTCATACATCCTGATATCCGGATATTTTGGAATAAAGCCGAATGTAAAAAGAGTGAGTTCATTTATATTCATGGTTTTGTTTTGGCGCGTCGGAATAATTGTCGCAGTGTGCATGGCGCGTATGGCTGCGGGTATGAGTATACCTTGGGGCGGATACGACCTTATGATGTATTGCATCCCTGGCTATCAGGATTGGTTTGTAGAGGCGTATATGCTTTTGATGTTTTTTGCGCCGTTACTCAATTCCTTTATAGAGAAGACTCCCACACGTAGTTTGGCAATGTTTGTAGGCCTCTATTATCTGTTTATAGTCGGTTTTGACTGGTGTGTGGAGGCTTACAGGATGATAGGACGGGGGTATTCCACATACTGGTTCTTCGGACTGTATCTCATAGGTACACTTCTCCGTCGGATTGGTTGCCGATTGCCGCATGGACGGTCTTTCTATTTCGGGTGCTATGTGCTTGTCTCCGTATTTGCCGGCCTTGCGGCATGGGGGCTGCGCCATTGGCGCACAGGTGATTGCGCTCCGGCTGTCGACATACGACTGGTCAGCTACGTAAGCCCCTTTGTGGTAGCATCCACTATCTCGTTGTTCATAGCTTTCGGGAAAATGAGTTTTACCAGCCGTTTCATCAACCGTGTGGCGGCATCCACTTTTGCAGTCTATCTCGTGCACATGCACCCGATGTTGAGCTATGGATATAAGCTCGCGTGTCGGTATCTGTTTGACAATTTCGGCACCTGGACCTATATCCTGCTCATAAGCGCGTTTGTGCTGACTGTATTCTCCTCGATAGTGCTTGCCGACCGTTTGCGCATATGGCTGTGGGGAGTCACAAGCCGTCATATTGACTTTGACCGCTGGCGTGTGTCGGGCGAGAATCTCGCGTTGAAAATTGGGGGCAAAATATTTGGCAAATAGGAGATTAGTTGGTAACTTTGCAACGTTTTTGGGCTGATTGTGTGCCTGCCTGTCGCTAACCTGTTGCAGGATAGCGGGATAGGGGTGCGCAGGCGGTCTATGGCAATGGAACGACAATTACGTTAAACAACCAGTATAAAATAAAAAAAGTAAAACTAAAAGAACTAAGATGCCTACAATTCAGCAATTAGTAAGAAAAGGACGCGTAGCTCTTGAGGATAAGAGTAAGTCTCCCGCCCTCGACAGCTGCCCCCAGCGTCGCGGTGTGTGCGTGAGAGTTTATACCACCACCCCCAAGAAGCCTAACTCGGCAATGCGTAAGGTGGCCCGTGTGCGCCTCACTAACGGCAAGGAAGTCAACTCCTACATCCCCGGTGAAGGCCACAACCTCCAGGAGCACTCTATCGTACTCGTGCGCGGCGGTCGTGTCAAGGACCTCCCCGGTGTACGTTACCACATCGTGCGCGGCACCCTCGACACATCCGGCGTCAAAGACCGCACTCAGCGTCGCTCCAAGTATGGCGCGAAGCGTCCCAAACCGGGAGCTGCACCCGCCGCAAAGGGCAAGAAGTAATAACGCCCGCGCAACGCAGCAAAACGACAAAAACAACAAATAAGTTAAAACAGAGTAACCAAACTTCGTTTTTGATTTATTGGAAAGCTAAAATGGTTGAGTAAACGGGGCAAGAGAGCCGCCGTTGAAGATACGATAGCACAGCCAAGCAAACAAAAACACAATTGATTGTAAAAAATGAGAAAGGCAAAACCTAAGAAGCGGGTCGTTCTCCCCGATCCCGTTTTCAACGATGTAAGAGTATCCAAGTTCGTTAACCACCTGATGTATGACGGCAAGAAGAATACTGCTTATTCGATATTCTATACCGCACTTGAGACTGTGAAGTCGAAACTGCCCAACGAGGAGAAGACCGCTCTCGAAATATGGAAGAAAGCACTCGAGAACGTCACTCCGCAGGTCGAGGTGAAGTCGCGCCGTGTAGGTGGCGCAACATTCCAGGTCCCCACCGAAATCCGTCCCGACCGCAAGGAGTCAATCTCTATGAAAAACCTTATCCTTTATGCCCGCAAGCGCGGCGGCAAGACCATGGCCGACAAGCTCGCTGCGGAGATTGTAGACGCATTCAACGACCAGGGCGGCGCATTCAAGCGCAAGGAAGACATGCACAAGATGGCCGAGGCCAACCGCGCATTCGCCCATTTCCGTTTCTAAATCCTCAAAACATATATATAGAAAATGGCTAAATCAGACGAACAGCTTAAATATACCCGTAATATCGGTATTATGGCTCATATCGATGCCGGTAAGACTACCACATCGGAGCGTATCCTCTTCTATACCGGTCTTACCCACAAGATAGGCGAGGTACACGACGGCGCCGCCACCATGGACTGGATGGAGCAGGAGCAGGAGCGTGGTATCACTATCACATCGGCCGCCACCACCGCATTCTGGAAGTATGACGGCGAGAAATACAAAATCAACCTCATTGACACCCCGGGACACGTCGACTTCACCGTGGAGGTGGAGCGCTCGCTCCGCGTCCTCGACGGCGCTGTAGCCACATTCTGTGCCGTTGGCGGCGTTGAGCCCCAGTCGGAGACCGTATGGCGTCAGGCCGACAAGTACAACGTGCCACGTATCGGCTATGTGAACAAGATGGACCGCTCGGGTGCCAACTTCTTTGAGGTGGTGCGCCAGCTCAAGGACGTTCTCGGAGCAAATCCCTGCCCCATACAGATACCTATCGGCGCCGAGGAGACTTTCAAGGGCGTTGTTGACCTCGTGACAATGAAGGCCATCTTCTGGCACGACGAGACCATGGGCGCCGACTACACCGAGGAGGAAATCCCCGCCGGCCTCAAGGACGAGGCCGAGGAGTGGCGCGACAAGATGCTTGAGAGCATCGCCGAGTTCGACGACGACCTGATGGCAAAATATTTTGACGACCCCTCGACCATCACCGAGGACGAGATACGCCGCGCCCTTCGCAAGGCCACTCTCGCCATGGAGGTCGTCCCCATGATTTGCGGCAGCTCCTTCAAGAACAAGGGTGTCCAGCCCCTGCTCAACGCAGTCTGCGCATATCTCCCCAGCCCCAAGGACGCCGGTGCCGTAGAGGGCTATGTCCCCGGCAACCCCGATGAGGTTGTTACCCGCGAGCCGTCGAGCAGCGCCCCCATGTGCGCTCTCGCGTTCAAGATTGCCACCGACCCCTATGTAGGCCGTCTCTGCTTCTTCCGCGTATACTCGGGCGACGTTGTTGCCGGCAGCTACGTGCTCAACAGCCGTTCAGGCAAGAAGGAACGTATCTCGCGCCTCTTCCAGATGCACTCCAACAAGCAGAACCCCAAGGAAGAGATCACTTGCGGCGATATAGGCGCCGGAGTAGGCTTCAAGGATATCCGCACAGGCGACACACTCTGCGCCGAGGATGCACCCATCGTGCTTGAGGCTATGGACTTCCCCGATCCCGTTATCGGTATCGCCGTAGAGCCCAAGACCCAGAAAGACCTCGACAAGCTCGGCGTCGGCCTACAGAAGCTCGCAGAGGAAGACCCCACTTTCCGCGTGCAGACCAACGAGGAGACAGGCCAGACAGTCATCTCGGGTATGGGCGAGCTTCACCTCGACATCATCATCGACCGTCTCCGCCGTGAGTTCAAGGTAGAGTGCAACCAGGGCCGTCCCCAGGTAACATACAAGGAAACCATCACCAAGCCCGTCGAGCTTCGCGAGGTGTTCAAGAAGCAGACCGGTGGTCGCGGTAAGTTTGCCGACATCATCGTCCGCGTGGAGCCTGTCGACGAGGGCTTCGAGGGCGGTCTCCAGTTTGTTGACGAGGTGAAGGGCGGTAACATCCCCAAGGAGTTCATCCCCTCCATCCAGAAGGGCTTCCAGACGGCCATGAAGAACGGCGTACTCGCCGGCTTCCCCGTAGAGCAGCTCAAGGTGACCGTAATCGACGGTTCGTTCCACCCGGTTGACTCCGACCAGCTCTCGTTTGAGCTTTGCGCCATCCAGGCCTTCAAGAAGGCTTCCGAGAAGGCCAACCCCGTGCTTCTTGAGCCTATCATGAAGATAGAGGTTGTGACCCCCGAGGAGAGCATGGGTGACGTCATCTCCGACCTCAACAAGCGCCGTGGCCAGGTAGAGGGCATGGAGACAAGCCGCTCGGGTGCCCGCGTTGTCAAGGCAAAGGCCCCGCTCGCTGAGATGTTCGGCTACGTGACAGCCCTCCGCACCATCACTTCCGGCCGTGCCACATCGACCATGTCGTTCTCCCACTATTCGGAGGTGAGCAGCTCGATTGCCAAAAATGTCTTGACCGAGTGCCAAGGCCGTGTAGATCTGTTGAAGTAAAATATATTTATTCATTTACAATATGAGCCAAAAAATCAGAATCAAATTAAAATCTTACGATCACAACTTGGTTGATAAGTCGGCTGAGAAGATTGTAAAGACTGTGAAGGCAACCGGCGCCGTCATCAGCGGCCCCATACCCCTGCCCACTCACAAGCGCATCTTCACCGTTAACCGCTCGACATTTGTCAACAAGAAGTCGCGCGAGCAGTTTGAGCTTGCCTCCTACAAGCGCCTCATCGACATCTACAACTCCACCTCAAAGACCGTGGACGCGTTGATGAAATTGGAGCTTCCCAGCGGAGTTGACGTAGAAATCAAGGTGTAATCAATCATTTAATTTTTTAAGAGAAATGCCAGGATTATTAGGAAAGAAAATCGGAATGACATCCGTTTTCAGTGCCGACGGTAAGAACATACCGTGCACTGTTATCGAAGTAGGTCCCTGCGTGGTTACTCAGATCAAGACTGTGGAAAAAGACGGCTACGAGGCTCTGCAGCTGGGCTTTGTCGACAAGAAAGACAAGCACACTACCCAGCCCGAGGCAGGTCACTTCAAGAAGGCAGGCGTAACCCCCAAAAGACACTTGGCCGAGTTCAAAGGATTTGAAAGCGAGTACAAACTTGGTGACACCATCACCGTTGACTTTTTCTCCGACAACGACTTCGTTGATATCGTCGGTACCTCCAAGGGTAAAGGCTATCAGGGCGTCGTCAAGCGTCACGGTTTCGGCGGCGTAGGCCAGGCCACACACGGCCAGCACAACCGTCTCCGTGCCCCCGGTTCGGTAGGTGCCTGCTCTTATCCCGCCAAGGTGTTCAAGGGCATGCGCATGGCCGGCCAGATGGGCAACGAGCGCGTCACCGTGCAGAATCTGCAGGTGATAAAGGTTATCCCCGAGCACAACGTGCTCATGATCAAGGGATCAATTCCCGGAAGTAAAGGTTCAATCGTATTAATTGAGAAATAATGGAACTCGCAATATTTAACGTAGAAGGAAAGGACACCGGTCGCAAGGCACAGCTCAACGACGAGGTGTTCGCAATCGAAGTCAACGAGCACGCCGTATATCTCGATGTAAAGCAGTACCTCGCCAACCAGCGCCAGGGCACCCACAAGTCCAAGGAGCGCAGCGAGGTATCCGGCTCCACCCGCAAGCTCCACAAGCAGAAAGGTGGCGGCGGCAGCCGTATCGGTGACATCAACTCGCCCGTCCTCGTCGGCGGAGGCCGCGTCTTCGGTCCCCGTCCCCGTGACTACCGCTTCAAGCTCAACAAGAAACTCAAGGCCCTCGCACGCCGCTCCGCTCTGACGTCCAAGGCTCAGGACAACCAGATTGTCGTGGTCGAGAATTTCGATTTTGAGGCACCGAAGACTAAAGAATTTGTAAAATTTACTAAAAATTTACAATTAGACGGCAAGAAGATTCTTTTGGTTTTAGCAGGCCAAAATAAAAACGTAATTTTGTCGGCTCGTAATATCCCCGGAGCTAACGTGATGCGTGCTGAGGATGTCAACACCTACGCGCTGCTCAACAACAAGGCTATCATCCTCACAGAGGGTAGCCTCGACATTATTAATAAACTTTAATACCCCGAAAGGAGAATATTTGACAATGGATATAACAATAAAACCCATCGTTACCGAGAAGGCGACCAAGCTCTCCGAGAAGCTCAACCGCTACACTTTCCGCGTGACTCCTTCCGCCAACAAGTACCAGATCAAGGACCTGGTGGAACAGTTGTATGGTGTCAAGGTTGTCAATGTCAACACGATGATTGTCCGTGGGAAGAACAAGTCGCGCTACACCAAGAGCGGACTCCTCCGCGGCAAGACCTCCGCTTACAAGAAGGCTCTTGTCACTGTAGCCGAAGGCCAAACTATTGACTTTTATAGCAACATATAATTAAGAAATGGCAGTAAGAAAATTCAAGCCCACAACACCGGGGCAGAGACACAAGGTTATTGGTGTATTCAAAGGTACAATCACTGCTACTACACCAGAGAAATCTCTTACGGTCGGTAAAAAAGCTACCGGCGGCCGCAACGCCGAAGGTCACCTCACCACCCGCTACCTTGGTGGTGGTCACAAACGCAAATACCGTATAATTGACTTTAAGAGAAACAAAGACGGTGTTCCCGCTGTAGTAAAGTCGATCGAGTACGACCCCAACCGCTCGGCCCGCATCGCCCTGCTTTACTATGTCGACGGATCCAAGGCTTACATAATTGCACCCAACGGCCTGACTGTTGGCTCGACTGTTGTGAGCGGCCCCGACGCCGCCCCCGAGGTGGGCAACGCGCTTCCGCTCAACAAGATTCCTGTAGGTACAGTGATCCACAACATCGAGCTTCGTCCCGGTCAGGGGGCGTTCATGGCCCGCTCCGCAGGCACATTCGCCCAGCTGACCTCAAGAGAAGGGGACTACGCGATTATCAAATTACCTTCGGGAGAGACACGCAAGGTGCTCGCCACCTGCAAGGCCACTATCGGCGTCGTAGGCAACAGCGACCACGCCCTCGAAAGCTCCGGCAAGGCCGGTCGCTCGCGTTGGCTCGGTCGCCGTCCGCGCAACCGTGGCGTTGTCATGAACCCCGTTGACCACCCGATGGGTGGTGGTGAAGGACGTGCTTCGGGTGGACATCCCCGCTCGCGCAAGGGCCTTTACGCAAAGGGTCTCAAGACTCGTGCTCCGAAGAAGACATCTTCTAAGTACATTATTGAAAGAAGAAAAAAGTAATCTGATTAATTAAGCAACAACTATGAGTCGTTCATTAAAAAAAGGCCCATACATCAGCGTTAAGCTCGAGAAGAAGGTCACAGCAATGGAAGAAAGCGGCAAGAAGTCGGTCATCAAGACCTGGAGCCGCGCCTCCATGATTTCCCCCGACTTCGTGGGACACACCTTCGCCGTGCATAACGGTAACAAGTTCATTCCTGTTTACGTCACCGAGAACATGGTCGGACACAAGCTCGGGGAATTTGCCCCGACCCGCAACTTCCGTGGTCACGGCGGCAACAAGAAGAAGTAACCAGGGCCATCATTTTTGACAAAAAAAGAAATCAAATACAATGGGTGTAAGAAAAAGAAATTCAGCCAATCAAAGAAAAGAGGCCCTGAAGTCGCAGGCATTTGCCAAGCTGCACAATGTCCCCTCTTCTCCCCGCAAGATGCGCCTTGTCGCTGACATGGTGCGCGGCGTTGAAGTGTTCAAGGCCCTCGGTATCCTCAAGTTCTCCAACAAGGAGGCCGCTGCGAAGGTCGAGAAACTGTTGCGTTCCGCCATCGCCAACTGGGAAGCCAAGAACGAGCGCAAGGCCGACAACGGCGAGCTTTACATAAGCACTATATTTGTCGACTGCGCCCCCATGCTCAAGCGCCTCCGCACCGCCCCCCAGGGGCGCGGATACCGTATCCGTAAACGTTCAAACCACGTTACATTGTTTGTAGATACAATTAATAACGCTAAAAAAGAGGCATAACAAATGGGACAGAAAGTAAATCCGATCAGTAATCGTCTGGGTGTAATCCGTGGTTGGGATTCCAACTGGTATTTCGGAAAGAAGTACGCCGACAGCATCCTTGAGGATTCCAAGCTCCGCAAGTACTTGAATGTTCGTCTTGCCAAGTGTAGCGTTTCGCGCATCGTCATCGAGCGCACAATCAAGCTGATTACCATCACCGTCTGCACATCGCGTCCCGGCCTCATCATAGGCAAGGGCGGCTCCGAGGTCGACAAGCTCAAGGAAGAGCTCAAGAAGATCACCGACAAGGACGTGCAGATCAACATCTTCGAGGTCAAGCGCCCCGAGCTTGACGCCCAGATTGTGGCTGCCAACATCGCACGCCAGATTGAGGGCAAGATAGCCTACCGCCGTGCCGTGAAGATGGCCGTCGCCTCCACCATGCGTGCTGGGGCCGAGGGCATAAAGGTGCAGGTGAGCGGACGTCTCAACGGCGCCGAGATGGCCCGTTCCGAGATGTTCAAGGAAGGCCGCACACCCCTCCACACACTGCGTGCCGACATCGACTACGCACTCGTCGAGGCCCACACCAAGGTAGGCGTCATCGGCGTGAAGGTGTGGATTTGCCGTGGCGAGGTGTACGGCAAGCGTGACCTCGCTCCCCAGTTCACATCCGGAGCCAAGGAACAGCGCGGCGCCGGCAATGACAGAAGACCCCGCAAGGGCTTCCGCTCACCCAAAAACAATCATTAATCGTATTGAATCAACACAACAATGTTACAGCCAAAGAAAACTAAATTTCGCAGACAACAGAAAGGCCGCATGAAGGGCAACGCCCAGCGCGGCAATCAGTTGGCATTCGGTTCTTTTGGTATAAAGACTTTGGAGTCGAAGTGGATTACAGGCCGTCAGATTGAGGCCGCCCGTATCGCCGTGACACGCTACATGCAGCGTCAGGGGCAGATATGGATCCGCATCTTCCCCGACAAGCCCATCACCAAGAAGCCTGCCGAAGTGCGTATGGGTAAAGGTAAAGGTAATCCCGAAGGCTTTGTTGCGCCCGTGACCCCGGGCCGCATCCTCATCGAGGTCGAGGGCGTTCCCTTTGCCGTAGCCAAGGAGGCACTCCGTCTCGCAGCACAGAAACTCCCCGTTATCACCAAGTTTGTAGTCCGCCGTGATTACGATCCCACCCAAAATGTGTAAAGAACTATGAAGAAAGAAGAGATAAAGGAACTTAGCACTCAGGATCTCAAGGATCGTCTCGCAGAGATGGAAAAGGATTATCGCCAGCTGAAGATCAACCACTCGATTTCCCCCCTGGACAATCCCGCCAAGATTACAGCAGACCGTAAAATGATTGCACGCGTGAAGACTGAGTTGCGTCAGCGTGAACTTAACAATAAATAATCCCCCGGAATGGAAAAGAGAAATTTAAGAAAAGAGCGCGTTGGGGTAGTGTCGAGCAACAAGGGTGACAAGACCATCACCGTCACTGTAAAGTGGAAGGAGAAGCACCCTATCTACGGTAAGTTTGTCAACAAGACAAAGAAATACCATGCTCATGACGAGAAGAACGAGTGCAGCGTTGGCGACAAGGTGAAGCTGATGGAGACTCGTCCCCTTAGCAAGACTAAGAGATGGAGATTAGTAGAAATCATCGAAAAAGTTAAATAATTATGATACAGACTGAAAGCCGTTTAACCGTTGCTGATAACAGTGGTGCCAAGGAAGCCCTCTGCATCCACGTGCTTGGTGGTACAGGCCGTCGTTACGCCTCCGTGGGCGACATAATCGTCGTCTCGGTCAAGAGCGTCATACCCTCTTCCGACGTGAAGAAAGGTACTGTATCTAAGGCAGTCGTAGTACGCACAAAGAAGGAAGTGCGCCGCGCCGACGGAAGCTACATCCGATTTGACGACAACGCCTGCGTGCTGCTTAACAATGCCGGCGAGCTGCGCGGCACACGTATCTTCGGCCCGGTTGCCCGCGAGCTCCGCGCCACCAACATGAAGATTGTGTCACTCGCTCCCGAAGTACTCTAATCAGATATAAAACGTAAACTCTACAATGAAACTTAACATCAAAAAGGGCGATACCGTTCGCGTGCTCTCGGGCGACTGCCGTGGCCAGGAAGGCCGTGTGCTCTCTGTGCTCGTCTCCAAGCAGCGTGCCATCGTAGAAGGTGTCAACGTGGTATCTAAGAGTACCAAGCCCAGTGCAAAGCACCCCCAGGGTGGCATCGTGAAGATGGAGGCCCCCGTCCACATCTCTAACCTTGCGCTTCTCGACCCCAAGAGCGGCAAGCCCACACGCATAGGACGCCGCAAGAACGACAAGGGTGTCACAGTACGTTATTCTAAAAAATCAGGAGAGGAGATTAAATAATGTCAGCTACAACACTTCAGAAAGATTACAAGGAGCGCATTGTTCCTGCTCTTGAAAAGGAGTTCAACTACACTACCGTGATGCAGGTGCCCCGCCTGAAGAAGATTGTCATCAACCAGGGTCTCGGAGCCGCAACCCAGGACAAGAAAATCATCGAGACAGCCATCAACGAGCTTACCGCCATCACCGGCCAGAAAGCCGTGGCAACACTGTCAAAGAAGGATATCTCAAACTTCAAGCTCCGCAAGAAGATGCCCGTCGGCGTGATGGTCACCCTGCGCCGCGAGAAAATGTACGAGTTCCTCGAGCGCCTTATCCGTGTCGCACTTCCCCGTATCCGCGACTTCAAGGGCATCGACGGCAAGCTCGATGGCCGTGGCAACTACACCCTCGGCATAACCGAGCAGATTATCTTCCCCGAGATCAACATCGACAACATCACCAAAATGATGGGTATGAACATCACCTTCGTCACCTCGGCCAACACCGACGAGGAGGGTTACGCTCTGCTCAAGCAGTTTGGTCTCCCTTTCAAGAACGCTAAAAACTAAAATATCAGTATGGCAAAAGAATCAATGAAGGCCCGCGAGGTCAAGAGAGCCAAGCTCGCTGCAAAGTATGCAGAGCGCCGTGCCCAGCTGAAGAAGATTGTCAACTCAGGCGTCAACGAGGAAAACCGTGCCGAGGCCTACGAGGCTGCACAGGCCCTCCAGAAGCTCCCCAAGAACAGCAATCCCATCCGCATGCACAACCGCTGCACCATCACTGGCCGTCCCAAAGGCTACATGCGTCAGTTTGGCATCTCACGTATCCAGTTCCGCGAGATGGCGTCGGCAGGACTCATCCCCGGTGTCAAAAAGGCAAGCTGGTAATATTCCCGTGGGAACCGCGTTATTACTCAGAGAGTATTAAATATTGTTCGGAGCGACCGAATCAATTTAACAGATAAACAAAATGACTGATCCAATAGCAGATTATTTGACAAGATTGAGGAATGCCATCAAGGCCCAGCACCGTGTTGTTGAAGTGCCTGCCTCAAACTTGAAGAAAGAGATCACCAAGATCCTTTTTGAACAAGGCTATATTCTTAACTACAAGTTTATAGAGGGTGAGACCCCCAATGGCACAATCAAGATTGCCCTCAAGTACGACCCCGTGGACAAGGTGAACGCCATCAAGAACCTCAAGCGCGTTTCACGTCCCGGCCTGCGTCAGTACACGGGCTACAAGGATATGCCGAGAGTGTTGAACGGTTTAGGCATCGCCATCCTCAGCACGTCCAAGGGCGTGATGACCAACAAGCAGGCTGCAGAGCAGAAAGTTGGCGGCGAGGTGCTGTGTTACGTATATTAATGATAGGAGGTAAAGATTATGTCAAGAATAGGTAAAGCCCCCATTGAAATCCCCGCCGGCGTCACTGTCGACGTGAAGGATAACGTAGTCACCGTCAAGGGTCCCAAGGGACAGCTCTCTCAGGCAGTCAACCCCGACCTCGATGTGAAGGTCGAGAACGGTCACGTCGTTGTGACCCGCCCCTCGGACGACCGCGAGCACCGCGCCCAGCACGGCCTCTACCGCGCGTTGATCCACAACATGGTTGTGGGCGTGTCAACCGGCTACCGCAAGGAAATGGAACTCGTCGGTGTAGGTTATCGCGCAAATGCCACAGGCCAGGTGCTTGAGCTTTCGCTCGGTTACTCGCACGCCATATATATAAAGCTCCCCGCCGAGGTCAAGGTCGAGGCAAAGAGCGAGCGTAACAAGAACCCCCTCATAATCCTTGAGAGCGATGACAAGCAGCTGCTCGGCCAGGTGTGCGCCAAGATACGCTCTCTGCGCAAGCCCGAGCCTTACAAGGGCAAGGGTATCAAGTTTGTCGGCGAGGTCATCCGTCGCAAGTCGGGCAAGTCGGCAGGTGCTAAATAATTAAAACAGACTGAATCATGATATCCAAGATACAAAGACGAAATAAGATCAAGACCCGTATCCGTGGTAAGGTTTCCGGTAGCGCCGCCCGTCCCCGCATGACGGTTTTCCGCAGCAACAAGCAGATTTATGTACAGCTCATCGACGACCTCGCAGGCCGCACGCTCGTATCGGCCTCCTCTAAGGGCCTCGAGGGCGGCACAAAGTGCGAGATTGCCGCAAAGGTGGGTGAGGCCGTGGCCAAGAAGGCCATCGAGGCCGGTATCTCCGAAGTAGTTTTCGACCGTAACGGATACCTCTTCCACGGTCGCGTTAAATCATTGGCTGACGCTGCACGCAACGGCGGACTTAAATTTTAAGAATCATGGCAAGAAAGAATAACAAAGTTAAATCGACCAGCGACTTAGAGTTGAAGGACCGTCTCGTGGCCATCAACCGCGTCACCAAGGTGACCAAGGGTGGTCGCACGTTCAGCTTCTCGGCCATCGTTGTCGTAGGCAACGAGGACGGCATCGTAGGCTGGGGCCTGGGCAAGGCCAACGAAGTGACCGCAGCCATCGCCAAGGGCGTCGAGGCTGCCAAGAAAAACCTCATAAAGGTGCCCGTGCACAAGGGTACGATTCCCCACGAGCAGACTGCGAAGTTCGGCGGCTCGCGCATCATCCTCAAGCCCGCATCCCACGGTACCGGCGTGAAGGCCGGTGGCGCAATGCGTGCCGTGCTTGAGAGCGTGGGCATCACCGACGTGCTCGCCAAGTCAAAGGGCTCGTCCAACCCCCACAACCTCGTCAAGGCCACAATCGAGGCCCTCGGCGAGATGCGCAGCCCCATGGAGATTGCTCACAACCGTGGCGTATCGCTCGACAAAGTGTTTAACGGTTAATACAGCTCACTACAATGGCACAGATTAAAATCAAACAGATAAAGAGCCGCATCAACTGCCCTGCCGTGCAGAAACGCACCCTTGATGCCCTCGGCTTGAAGAAGATGAATCACACCGTGGTCAAGGAAGACAACCCCTCTGTGATGGGAATGGTTAACAAAGTACGTCATTTGGTAGAAGTGACCAACGCCTAAAAAATTCTAAGTTATGGATTTAAGTAATTTACAACCTGCCGTAGGTTCTACAAAAAATAAGAAACGTATCGGTCGCGGTCCCGGCTCGGGCAAGGGGGGTACCTCCACCCGTGGTCACAAGGGTGCCAAGTCGCGCTCGGGCTACAAGCGCAAAATCGGTTTCGAGGGAGGCCAGATGCCTCTCCAGCGCCGTCTGCCCAAGTTCGGCTTCAAGAACATCAACCGTGTTGCCTACAAGGCTATCAACCTTTCCGACCTTGAGGCTCTCGCAGCCTCCGCGTCCATCGAGAAAATCGGCCTTGCCGAGCTTCGCTCCGCAGGCCTTGTCTCGGGCAAGGAGCCGGTAAAGGTGCTCGCCAACGGCACGCTGACCCACAAACTCCAGGTGGAGGCAAACGCATTCTCGGCAGCTGCCGAAAAGGCGATTGTCGAAGCCGGCGGTTCAATCCTTAAAGTTTAACACTGATGAGATTTATCCAAACCACCAAAAATATTTGGAAAATCGAAGAACTGCGCAAGCGCATCCTCGTAACACTCCTGCTGGTACTCGTGTACCGGTTTGGGTGTTACGTCGTGCTTCCAGGCATCGATCCCAATAACCTGAAAGCTCTTGAGAACTTCACCTCCGGAGGCCTCATGCAGCTGCTCGACATGTTCTCAGGTGGTGCTTTCTCCCAAGCCTCTATATTCGCCCTGGGTATCATGCCCTACATCACTGCGTCAATCGTGATACAGCTGCTCGGCATGGTGCTCCCCTCGTTCCAGAAGATGCAACGCGAGGGCGAGAGCGGACGGCAGAAACTCAACCAGTACACACGCTATCTGACTGTCCTCATCCTCCTGCTCCAGGGCCCCGCCTATCTGATTAACCTCCAGATGCAGGTCACCGCCGCCGGCGGACAGTCGGCCATGGGATTCTGGACTATCGCCTACCTCACGGTGATACTTGCCGCAGGCTCCATGTTCATCATGTGGCTCGGCGAGCGCATCACTGACCGAGGTATCGGCAACGGTATCTCATTCATAATCCTCGTGGGTATCATAGCCCGTTTCCCCGGCGCATTCCTATACGAGTTCACAAGCCGTCTCCCGGGAGCCAGCGGCTCGCAGGGAGGCCTGGTGATGTTCCTCGTCGAGGTAATCATCCTGCTTGCCGTCATCGCCGGCGCAGTGCTGCTCGTCCAGGGCACACGCAAAGTGCCCGTGCAGTACGCCAAGCGCATCGTGGGCAACAAGCAGTATGGGGGCGCCCGCCAGTACATACCCCTGAAGGTCAATGCCGCCGGTGTGATGCCCATCATCTTCGCCCAGGCGATTATGTTCATCCCCATCACGCTTGCCGGATTCGGCGCACGCGAGAACGCCAACGGCTTCTTCGCCGCCTTCTCCGACATCAACGGCTTCTGGTACAATCTCGTGTACTTCGTGATGATTGTGGCGTTCACCTATTTCTACACCGCAATCACCGTGCGTCCCACACAGATGGCCGACGACATGAAGCGCAACAACGGATTTATCCCCGGAGTCAAGCCCGGCAAGAAGACTGCCGAGTACCTCGACTCCATCATGTCGCGCATCACGCTCCCCGGCTCCATATTCCTCGGCATAGTGGCCATCATGCCCGCCTTTGCCCGCCTGTTCGGCGTGAGCCAGAATTTCGCCCAGTTCTTCGGCGGAACCTCCCTGCTCATCATCGTCGGCGTAGTCCTTGACACGCTCACCCAGGTGGAGAGCCACCTGATGATGCACCACTACGACGGACTCATGAAGGATGGTAAAATCAAAGGCCGCACGACCGGCAGCGCATATTAAGCATTTACGTTAATGAAAATTTTTCTCAAGACACCTGAGGAAATAGCTAAAATGAGGGAAGCGTGCACTCTCGTGAGCCGCACACTTGGCGAAGTCGCCAAGTGGGTGGCTCCGGGTGTGACGACCCTTAAACTCGATACCGTCGCACGCGAGTTCATCCGCGACAACGGCGGCCGTCCGGCCTGTCTCGGCTACGGCGGATTTCCCGGTACCCTCTGCATAGAGGTCAACGAGACAGTAGTCCACGGGTTCCCCTCCAACTACTCCCTCCGCGAGGGTGATATCGTGGGCCTCGACTGCGTGGTCGAGCTTAACGGCTACAACGGCGACTCATGCTATACTTTCCCCGTCGGGGAGATTGCCCCCGAGGTGATGGAGCTTTGCAAGACCACCAAGGAGTCGCTCTACAAGGGCATAGCCGCCTGCCGTGAGGGAAACCGCATCGGCGACATCGCCAATGCCGTTCAGACCTACTGCGAGAAGCGCGGTTACAGCGTCGTGCGCGAGATGTGCGGCCACGGCATCGGCAAGAGCATGCACGAAGACCCCGAGGTGCCCAACTACGGGCGCCGTGGCACGGGGCCCGTCATCAAGAACGGCATGTGCATCGCCATCGAGCCGATGATCAATCTCGGCAGCCGCAACATTGTCATCGGCAATGACGGCTGGCAATGCCGCACACGCGACCGCAAGCCCTCCGCCCACTATGAGCACACAGTCGCCATCGTGGACTCGGAGACCGAGATACTCACGACATTCGATTATATCGAGGAAGCCCTCGGAGAAAAATTCATTTAATATTAACTTATGGCAAAACAGACTGCAATAGAACAAGACGGCACGATAGTCGAGGCATTGTCAAACGCTATGTTCCGCGTCGAGCTTGAAAACGGACACGAGATTACCGCCCACATCTCGGGCAAGATGCGTATGCACTACATCAAGATACTGCCCGGTGACAAGGTGAGAGTGGAGATGTCCCCCTATGACTTGTCCAAAGGCAGAATTGCATTCCGATACAAATAATAAAAGCAAAAAGATATGAAAGTAAGAGCCTCAGTCAAGAAGCGCACCCCGGACAGCAAGATTGTACGCCGCAAGGGTCGCCTTTACGTAATCAACAAGAAAAACCCCAAGTATAAACAACGTCAAGGATAATTTTGTTAACTTTGCACAAAAATTAGTCAATAAGATATGGCAGTAAGAATCGTGGGAGTTGACCTCCCCCAGAATAAGAGAGGTGAAATCGCCTTGACTTATATCTTCGGCATCGGCCGGAGCGCCGCCAACTCTATCCTTGAGAAGGCCGGTGTTGACAAAAACATCAAAGTACAGGACTGGACCGACGCCCAGGCAGCCGCCGTGCGTGAGGTAATCGGCGCAGAATACAAGGTGGAGGGCGACCTCCGCAGCGAGATCCAGCTCAACATCAAGCGTCTGATGGACATAGGCTGCTACCGTGGCATCCGTCACCGTAACGGTCTCCCCGTGCGCGGCCAGAGCACAAAGAACAACGCCCGCACACGCAAGGGACGCAAGAAAACAGTCGCTAACAAGAAGAAAGCTACAAAATAATAATTTAGTATGGCAAAAAAGACAGTCGCAGCTAAGAAGAGAAACGTCAAGGTTGATGCCGCCGGCCAGCTTCACGTACACTCCTCTTTCAACAACATTATCGTGTGCTTAGCCAATTCCGAAGGTCAGGTGATCTCGTGGTCAAGCGCCGGCAAGATGGGCTTCCGTGGCTCCAAGAAGAACACCCCCTACGCCGCCCAGATGGCAGCGCAGGACTGTGCAAAGGTCGCCTACGACCTCGGCCTCCGCAAGGTGAAGGCCTATGTCAAGGGTCCCGGCAACGGACGCGAGTCCGCTATCCGCACCGTGCATGGCGCAGGTATCGAGGTGACAGAGATTATCGACGTCACTCCGCTGCCCCACAACGGCTGCCGTCCCCCCAAGAGAAGACGTGTATAATCCACTCTTGTTATAACGACACTGAGACAACACTCATTTCCATTTAACATGGCGGGGCGCGTCTGGCGCTTAACGTGAATAGACCACACATCATGACCTTCACCTCTCTGTGGTCGCGGCTGCACTACGGTGACATGGCCGTCCCCCACCAATAAAAATCTGAAACTAAAATGGCAAGATATACCGGACCGAAAACCAAAATCGCCCGCAAGTTTGGCGAACCCATTTTCGGAGAAGACAAGGTTCTCTCCAAGAAAAACTATCCCCCGGGCCAGCACGGTGCCAACAAGCGCCGCAAGACATCCGAGTATGGCATCCAGCTCCGCGAGAAGCAGAAGGCCAAATATACCTACGGAGTGCTTGAGAAGCAGTTCCGCAACCTGTTTGCTAAGGCTTCAAGCACAAAGGGTATCAAGGGTGAGGTGCTCCTGCAGCTCCTTGAGTCCCGTCTCGACAACATCGTTTATCGCCTCGGCATAGCCCCCACGCGTGCCGCAGGCCGACAGCTCGTGCTCCATCGCCACATCACCGTCAACGGCCAGGTCGTTAACGTGGCCTCCTACCAGGTTAAGCCCGGTGATGTAGTGGGTGTGCGCGAGAAGTCCAAGTCGCTTGAGGTCATCGCCGACGCCCTCGCAGGATTCAACCACAGCAAATATCCCTGGCTGGAGTGGGACGAGTCCCTCAAGGCCGGCAAGTTGCTCCATGTTCCCGCACGCGAGGATATCCCCGAGAACATCAAGGAACAGCTCATCGTCGAGTTGTATTCTAAGTAATAAATTTAATCTACAGATCCATGGCTATATTAGCATTTCAGAAACCTGACAAGGTCCTCATGTTGGAAGCCGACAACTTCTTCGGCAAATTTGAGTTCAAGCCATTGGAGCCCGGATATGGCATCACCGTGGGCAATGCGCTCCGCCGCATACTGCTCTCCTCTTTGGAGGGTTTTGCCATCTCATCTATCCGCATTGATGGCGTAAAACACGAATTTGACACTATCCCCGGCGTAAAGGAAGATGTGACAAACATCATCCTCAACCTCAAGAAGGTTGACCTCAAGCAGATTGTCGAGGATACCGAGTTTGAGAAGGCTACAATCACCGTGTCAGGACAGGATGTTTTCAAAGCCGGTGACATAGGCAAGGTACTCACGGGATTCGAGGTACTCAATCCCGAGCTTGTCATCTGTCATTTGGATCCGAGCGCAAGTTTCCAGATTGACCTCACTATCAACAAGGGTCGTGGATGGGTCCCCGCAGAGGAGAACGAGACCCCGGGTGACGATATCAACACCATCGCCATCGACTCCATCTACACCCCCATCAAGAACGTGAAGTACACCGTCGAGCCTTTCCGCGTGGAGCAGAAGACCGACTACGAGAAACTTACACTTGAGATTACCACCAATGGCTCTATCCTCCCGAAGGACGCCTTGAAGGAAGCCGCCAAGATTCTGATACACCACTTCATGCTCTTCTCCGACGAGAAGATTACCCTTGAGACCACCGAGACCGATGGCAACGAGGAGTTTGATGAAGAGGTGCTCCACATGCGACAGCTGCTCAAGTCCAAGCTCGTCGACATGGATCTCTCGGTGCGCGCCCTCAACTGCCTGAAGAGCGCCGAGGTGGAAACCTTGGGTGAATTGGTAGTGTTCAACAAGACCGACCTCCTGAAGTTCCGTAACTTTGGCAAGAAGTCCCTCACCGAGCTTGACGAGCTGCTTGCCAACCTCAACCTCTCTTTCGGAATGGATATTTCAAAGTATAAATTAGATAAAGAGTAATAAACGATGAGACATAATAAGAAATTCAACCATCTTGGCCGCAAGAAAGCCCATCGCGACGCTTTGCTTGCCAACATGACCATCGCGTTGATTATGCGCAAGCGCATATTCACCACGCTCGCCAAGGCCAAAGCCCTCCGCATCTATGCCGAGCCGCTGATCAACCGCGCCAAGGCCGACTCAATGGCCAACCGCCGTCTCGTGTTCAGCTATCTCCAGAACAAGGAGGCCGTGACCGAGCTTTTCCGCGAGGTGTCCCAGAAGATTGCCGACCGTCCCGGCGGCTATACCCGCATCCTCAAGACCGGCAACCGTCTCGGCGACAACGCCAAGACTTGCTTCATCGAGCTTGTCGACTACAACGAGAACATGCTCAAGGAGAAGGGTGCCAAGAAGCAGGGACGCACACGCCGCTCACGCAAGAGCAGCGCCGCTCCCGCAGCTGAGGCCGCTGCCCCCGCAGCCGAGACTCCTGCTGCAGAAGCCCCCGCAGCCGAGTAATCTCGACAGGATTTGTAAAAACATCCCAAAAGGTCGCATTTCATCTGCAAATGCGGCCTTTTTTATATAAAATTCACACGGGCAACGTCTTTTTTTTGTATCTTTGCCGATGGAAATCATTCCACTGTCGTGACATTATTACCATACAATAAGTTTTTAAGTAATACAGTATTATGAAAATCGAAAAAATCATTGGTCGTGAGGTCCTCGACTCAAGAGGTAACCCCACTGTAGAGGTAGACGTAATTCTCGAATCCGGCGCACGTGGCCGTGCATCGGTTCCCTCCGGTGCTTCTACCGGCGTTAACGAGGCCCTTGAGCTTCGCGACGGCGACAAGTCACGCTACATGGGCAAGGGCGTCACCAAGGCTGTAGAGAATGTCAACGGCCCCATCGCCAAGGCTCTCATCGGCATGAGCGCTCTCGACCAGATACGCATCGACGAGACTATGATTGCCCTCGACGGCACTGAAACCAAGTCAAACCTCGGCGCCAACGCAATCCTCGGCGTCTCGCTCGCCGTTGCCAAGGCTGCTGCCGACTATCTCGACCTGCCCCTGTACAAGTACATCGGCGGTTGCAACTCATATTGCCTCCCCGTGCCGATGATGAACATCATCAACGGCGGCGCTCACTCCGATGCACCCATCGCATTCCAGGAGTTCATGATTCGCCCCATCGGCGCATGCTGCTTCAAGGAAGGCATCCGCATGGGTACCGAGGTGTTCCACAACCTCAAGAAGGTGCTCCACGACCGTGGCCTCTCCACCGCTGTAGGTGACGAGGGCGGTTTTGCACCCAGCCTTGACGGCACTGAGGACGCTCTCGACGTCATCCTCAAGGCCATCGAGCTTGCCGGCTACGTGCCCGGCAAGGACGTGACCATCGGTCTCGACTGCGCCTCCTCCGAGTTCTACAAGGACGGCGTTTACGACTACACCTGGAAGCAGGAGAACGGTCCCAAGTACAGCTCCAAGGAGCAGGCCGAGTACCTCAAGGGCCTCGTGGAGAAATACCCCATAGACTCTATCGAGGACGGTATGGCCGAGAACGACTGGGAAGGCTGGAAGATTCTCACCGATATGATCGGCGACCGTTGCCAGCTCGTCGGCGACGACCTCTTCGTGACCAACGTCAAGTACCTCAAGAAGGGTATCGAGATGGGCTGCGCCAACTCAATCCTCGTCAAGGTTAACCAGATTGGCTCGCTCACCGAGACTCTCCGCGCCGTAGAGCTCGCACAGCGCAACGGCTACACCGCAGTCATCTCTCACCGTTCAGGCGAGACCGAGGACGCGACTATCGCCGACATCGCTGTCGCCACCAACGCCGGTCAGATTAAGACAGGTTCTGCAAGCCGTTCCGACCGTATGGCCAAGTACAACCAGCTCCTCCGCATCCAGGAAGAGCTCGGTCAGGACGCCGCTTACGGCTATGGCAAGCGCACCAAGATGCCCCAGGCATAAGTCTATCCTGCATAGATAACAAAAAAATCCCGCACTGACTGTCAGTGCGGGATTTTTTGTTGCCTTTAACTTGATTATTCCGCCAACCGTATGACGCGTATTCCCGTGCTGTTGCGGTTGCGCTTCAGGTACTCATAGAGATTCAGTTTGTCAATCACCACTTTTCCTGCCGCCGACGAGGCGTGAAGCAGCTTAGGCTCCCCGTTCTCCATCACTATAATCCCCATGTGGGTCACGTCGAGAGAGGGGAGCTTGGTCGTTATGGCCACGACATCACCCTCATGCAGCTCGGCCGCCACATTCCTCATCGACAGCTTCTCCTTCTTTATATACGGAAAGCGATGTGAGCGGTAGCCCATCTCATAGCCTTTCATCCGTTCAAACTCCGTCTGGTCGGCCAATGCGGGGTATTTGTCGCGGTTTTGCGTCATGAAGTCGAGCGTCTTTACCGCATAGCTGCACTCGGGAATACGGTTGGTCACCTCCACAAAGTTGCCGCGATGCACATTGTTGACAATCCAATCGCTTATATAATGTAGACGTGACGCATATCCGTTCATCTCGCCCCCGCGATAGCGTAGTCTTTCGAGATTGTACACATAGTCGCGCCACGACGTGCGCCCTTCCCCGGCGGTATACGCCATTGCCAGGGCCGTTTCCACGAGCGTGGTGCAGTCAAGCCGGTCGAGATTCACCGTCAGCATCTCGGGCGAGCCTTCGAGAGTCCCTGCCACGTATGGCGTCCCGAGCATCGCCTTTCCCGCTGCCGCCACACGTTGGCCGCTGTTGTCGAGGCGGCTAAGCTCAGTCAGCACATTGTTGATGCGGGTAGTGTCGGTCGCTTCATCGTGAAAACGTATTTTCTCAAGCTGTATGGCGTTGGCGTCCAAGGTCGTCAAGATGGCGATAAGCAATAAAAAAGACAACTTCTTCATTTTCCTTTCCATTATTTCTCTCTATAAAAGAAGAATATTTACACACGAAGTTAGCAAAAATCCCGATAATCCCCGATAGGATAGGAGCTTTTTACCACAAAAAGCGACCCCGTTGCGCAAGAGGAGGCATCTCGTTTTGGTAAAATCCCGATAGCCCCGAGAACTCGGAATGCCCTATAGCGCACAGAAAGCTTAGAAGCCCCATTCGCCCAAATAGGCTTTAGCCCTATATGGCTTATTAGCCTTATTAGCCCTATTAGCCTTATTAGCCCTATTGGCCCTATCCCCACCCATCAGCCGACAATTTTTTTTTGTCTGTGTCAACGGGGTGTCCCACAGTGTCTTGCGGCGCATGGCGAAAATTTCCGTGAAAAAAAGTTGCCGGAAAATTTGGAGGGAACGGTGGAAGTGCGTACCTTTGCACTCGCTTTTGGGAAGCAACGCCGCGGCAAAGGCCGCGGGAGAGGGCTGAAAGTCGTTGGAGACGGTGACACTGACGCGGCGCCTGCGGCGCAGACGCCGGGCCGCGAAAAAAAGTTCACGAAAAGTTTGGCGGAATGAAAAATTCGCCGTAACTTTGCAAAACTTTCGCCTGACGGGGCAACCCGCAAAGCGGAACGAGGACATTGAAACAATTACAATAGACAAGGAAACAGTACAAGAGTCATTACAATAAAAGGACAACTTGTCAATTCCAAAGGAAGCAAGCGCAATAAACGGGGCCGGAAACGAGGTCTTCGGGTTGTGTCGCGGATGCCGGAACGACGTGAAGGCAAAACAACCTTCGCTCTTTACAGAGAAGAAGAAAAAGAAACGATATACAACAACGAAGAGTTTGATCCTGGCTCAGGATGAACGCTAGCGACAGGCT